>Ga0302140_10000037_pt1 | contig 133071 bp, 112 predicted proteins | sample I_Bog_E1_1_FD_202095 | JGI IMG/M metagenome (GOLD analysis project Ga0302140, IMG submission 202095) | Peat permafrost microbial communities from Stordalen Mire near Abisko, Sweden - I_Bog_E1_1 | ecosystem: Environmental > Terrestrial > Soil > Wetlands > Peat | place: Sweden: Abisko... | reverse complement strand
GCGCCGTACCCTGGGCCCCGCTCGCAGGATTCAGCGAGAGGACCACCGGAGTGCCCGCCGTGACCGTGAACAGATTGCTGCCCGTGGCAACCTCGCTGCCCGTCGTCACCGTCACGTTGCTGGTGCCTGTCGCCGCAGTGGTGTTGATCGTCAGCGTCGCCGTCAACTGCGTGGCGCTGGTCACCGTCACGGCGCTCGCCGTCACCCCCGTGTTGCTGAACGACACTGTCGAGGTGCCCGCCACGAAATGCGTGAACTGGCCCGTGATCTGCACGCCGGTCAACACTTGGCCCTGCTTCCCGCTGGTGGGGCTGATAACGCTGACCGCTGGCGGACTAATTGTGTACGCCGCCGGCACGACCGCGCTGTCCCTCAACCCTGACTTGTAGGCGATCGCATTGATCGTTTCCGTGGCAGTCACTGCCACAGGTGTACCACTTGTGTACACCGTGCCCACCGTCTCACTCGGCATCGTCGTGCCGTTGGTTGTGTAGCGGATGGTGGCGCCAGACGTGGCCGAAGTGATGGTCACATTTTGGGCCGAGGTGTAAATCCCCGGCATCGGGCTGAACGTCGGCGCCACGACCGTCTGTTGGAGAGTTAGGGTTTCCTCTGAGACGAAGGTTGTGGGGATCGTTGGGGTGCTTCCAGAGAAAATTACGCTGTGGTTGTCGCTTTCAAAAGCGGAGGCCGTACTCAGGTTGTAGAAGGCCAGCTTGTTGATGGAAACGCCCGTGATCACAAAACTGACATATACAAACGGCTCCGTGGAGTCGTTGCTTCCCGAAGCTCTGTTCGGATTGCCAAAGTAGGACTTCGTTGGGTACGTGGTGCCGTTGAGGGCGGTGATATTGCCGTTTCCGTTGTTGAGGAACGTGAGGATGTCCTGCGTGCTGAAAGTGGCGTACAAGGTCGAGCCTGAATATAGGTCAACCCGATTGTACTGGTCACCGGCTGACCACCAAAACCCAAAGTAGGAAGCTGGGTTGTTCAAGGTCAGGACCACCGGAGCTGTGCTATTCGAGTCCTTGCCGACGCCCAAGTAGTTGGTGGATGACGTGTGCGTGGCATCGGTAGCGCCACCGTACTGATCAGGGGCCATGATGCCGAAGGGGCCGGCGTAGGTGCCGATTCCGGGTGAAGTGTAGGCAGACTGTATTACGGTGTTTAGCGAGTCGAAGGTCTCGGTGGTCACGCCCGCAACCGTACTCGATTGCGCCGCGGGCGGCGACAGATAGACCTTTAGCGTGCCCGTCTGCGCGGATACCGCCGTGAGGAAGATCGAGACTGCGGAGAATACCTTAAGAAAACGGCTCATGTTCACGGCGCGTATCCCTTCTTTCGCGTTCTTGGCAAGAAAACTAAACCTATGTGCTAGCGCAGACACACGTCCGCCTCTCAACGCCACGCTGGGCATTGCGGGTATTTCATTCTTGGTTGATCAGGTGCGCGGCGTGCTGTTCAGGCTTTCGGTCTGCCGACAGAAGCGAGGAGCGTCCGCCCCATATTAGTACTATGAGATCTAAAGCTCCTATAATCGAACACAATCAATGGTGTTTGCAAGGAAAAAGACGATGAATTTCGCGGAGAAGGTCAAATAAAGCCAAATGAGCCGTCTCTCGCGGGCCGCGTCCCACGGCGGCTGACCGTTTCGGCGAAGGCCCGAGATGATTGAATGAAAACCAATTATCTGCACACCGCGACCGTAAGGGATGACTCCACATGCCGGTGGTGCGCTGCAAGGTACAAGCATGATTAGTAAGCCCAAAAATACAGCGCTGAACTCGGTGGCACCTGTTGCAAAGAGCAAAGAGCGACAGGTTTTCGGCGTTTCGACTGTGGCCGTTTCCGTAAACCGTTCGACGAGAATCTGGCGGCAGGAGCGCCGGCCATGCTCGCTGCCGCCAACTGCTTGCCCCTTTTGTCCCGGGGCAGAATTGCGAATGTGCCACTCCCAGCCAGCCGGTCATGGTCTTCTTTTGTACTTGCGGCCAACTTATGGATTCATAATCACGGGTGCTCGCAGAATGCGCCCGTTTGAAACAAACGCCGGACCGCGGCCCACGGTCACTTTACGATTCAAATGATCTGAGAATCGCAGAATGCGGCACGAGAAAGACTTTGATATCGCCTTGCTAGGCATCGTGATGGGCGGGTCTGCGCGTGGCCATGCGGAGCACACCTGGAGAAGGAGCAGACCAACATGAAGCCTTGGGATCCGCTGTCAGTGTTCCCAGCGCTCGGCATTCTACTCCTCGCCCCATTGATCGCGGCTCTGCCTACCCGCCCGCGCGCATCGACGCTAGTTCCCGCCGAGATGCTCGGACGGGACTTCACTGGGCGCCGGGGTTTGCGTTGATCGCGGCTCGTCGCCCGAGCAGACAAATCATCCCAAGGACATCTGGCAGTTACTGATCTAGCGACTGCGAATCGGGGAAGTGATGCACCGCTACGCAACCCTTGCCGAAAACACATCCTGCATCGGATCCATGGCCAGGGCGGAGATTGCCAATACGGGCACACCCCACCACTGCTGACGGGGCAACCTCACATGCCGGGAAGCCGGAGCGTATCTTCATTCGGAGCCCGGAGGATTCGTTGGTGTTTGCCGTTGTGAATGCGCTGGATACGCTCGACAACGGGATTAGCATTCAGGGCGGCGGTGGGAATCTGCCAGGGCGCGAATTTGACCACTTGTTTCCCCGCCAGTACGTTGGTACGAAGCAGTTCCCGTACGGTTCGCATGCTTACGCCAAGCTGCTCGGCAGCTTGTTCGGCGGTGAGCGTACCTTGCGCCTGCTTGTTGTTCGGGTCGTAGGCTGGCAAGTCGAGCTTACTCCGCAGAGAACACACCAAGTGCTTCTTCCAGGTATTGCCATAGCCTGTTGAGAACCCGAGCCGGTTGAGCGTACCGGCGATGACATCGTCAGGATATTGGCCGACCATTTGCTTCACTACTTCCACGGCTTCGGCGGCGGTTTTATGCCCGTGCTCGCCTGTCTTCGGTTTGGTGATGTGCAACTCTGTGTGCCGTCCGCCTGACCAGTGGATCAACATGAGGACTTGGTTGGCCGGCTGGTCGATATCGACAACGATTTCTTCGATAAGGGTTCGCAGGATCCTTTGCTTTAGGCGTAGATCCGTCTCCGGCGTTCTCCAAACTGACTCCAAGTCATCCGCTAGCCGCATCAGTGAAGACTGATCCGGGATTGGTGCCGCATTAACCGCGCTCTCCACGGTGCGAAGAGCTTCCTCAAGATCGGCGACATGGCGCAGCGCCGCATTCCATCGAGTCTCCAACTCGCCCGTTACCAAGCGATTCTCGGGATCGGAGGATTCGTAGCGCCGCTCGGCGAGGCGCGCCTGATATCGCGCTTGCTCCAGTTGGAGCGAAAGGGCTTGTAACCGCGTCTGTTCCTGATTTGTGGCGCGCTTTGCTGCCTGAAGAGCAGCTTCGACTGCGCTCCCGCCAACAGCCCGGAGTATCTCGGTTACAACCCGCTGTTCTGGCTTGGTCCCAGCGAAGGAGATGCACGACTGTCCTCCGTGCACGATCCTTAGTCCTCTGCACATGTAACGCACGAGATCGCCTCGTCCACTGTAGTAGGTGTACAGCATGCGGCCACACCGGTGGCACCTTAGAAGGCCGGTCAACAACCCGTGTCCCCCGCGGCCAGCTTTCCGAGTGCTCCCCGTACGCATGAAATTGTTCTCACTGAGTATCTTCTGATTTCGTTCAAACTGGTCCCAGGTGATATAGCCTGTATGGTGATCCTTTATCAGAACGCTCCACTGTTCGATGGGCTTTCGGTGGCCGACGGTCTTCTTCGCTCTGCCATCCACAACCGTGGTCCGAGATTCCGTCTTCCCAAACGCGTATGCGCCCGCAAAGACGGGGTTGACTAGAACCTGGAGAATCGCGTGGTACACCGGGGCTCTCCACTCCACTTTCGAACCGGACGGGTCAGGGTGATGAACTGGTAATTGGATTCCTTGGCTCCGGAACTCCATCAGGACCTGACGAGCGCTGCCAAGGGCCGCGAAGCGCTCGAACACTGAGCGGATTGCCTGTTGGACCCGGCGATCTGGATCAGTCTCTATTTCACCGCTGGGAGCCCAACAGTACCCTGCCGGCAAATTACATTGGAATTCGCCGCGGCGGGCTTTTTGGCGCATAGCCTCGAGCGATCTCTGGCGGAACAAATGAACCTCGAACTCATTCATTGTTCCCTTCAAACCGAGGAGCAATCGATCATTCGGCAAACGCGGATCGTACACTCCTTCCGGATCGATCACGATAGTGCCGACGAGTCCGCACAACTCGATTAGATGATGCCAGTCCCGGCCGTTCCGCGCCAGGCGCGAGGCTTCGATACAGAGCACCGCTCCGATTTGACCGCCACAAACCTCAGCGACCAAGCGTTGAAAGCCGGGGCGTTCGACCAAGCCCGATCCCGATTTCCCGAGGTCGTCGTCAATAGTAACGACGTCATTGAAGCCAAGGCCGCGCGCATAGTCGGCGAGCCCATATTGACGGCGCTGGCTTTCGAGATTGTGCACAACTTGCATGGGTGTGGACTGCCGAACGTATACTACAGCGCGGCGGCGGAGATGATCCGATGTGATCTTGCTCAAGGTAGTTTCCTCCCTGCCGGGGGCTCGTCAGCTTCGGCAACGCTCAGTAAGAGGTCCGCTAAGACCTGCTCCAGTTCCCACCGTTTCTCGGCAGGAACCGGGATTGGGTCTTCGAATTGAGGCAGCAATGACAATTGCCGTGGCGGTGGTTGGGTCTTCTTCAACACGATGTCTCCTTAAAATGAATTCCGCGTTTCTGAAAACGCGCTCACGGAGACTTTAAACTATCAAACAGGGTACGGAGTTCCGCTAATGCGCGCACCTCGACGACTGGATCACCGATTTCCATCGAGAGACAGCGCTCGGCTTGCGTCATCCAACGCGGAATGCCGAGGACAATTCCCTCGGCCGTTTCGCAATGCAACTCCTCGATACCGGTGGTCTTGGCGGTTTTGACGAGTCTCAATTTCGAACCGAAGAGCGGGTGCCAGGGATACTGCACTGTCACCTCATGGGTCCGATAGGTATTACGTGATTGGCTTGTATCTTCCGCACTTTTTCAGATTTGGCATCGCCGACGAAGTGCACGAGGCGAAAGCCGCCGACACCGCGCAAGGTAACGCGCTCGGAACGCTCGCCGCCGCCGTCGACAAGACGATCGTGCTCACCGGCACGCTGACTGGTGGCATGGCCTCCGACGTGTTCAACGTCCTGTATCGGATCGACCCCCGGCGCATGGTCTCCCAGGGCTATGAATACGGCGAAGCCGGCATTCGGAGTTTCACAGAAACGTACGGCGTGCTGGAGACCATCACTACGATCGAGCCCCAGGAGAACGCGTGCTCCAAAGCGAAGGTGACCAAGCGGGTGAAAGAGCGGCCCGGAGCGTCGCCGCTGCTCTTCGGCAGGTTTCTGATGGATATTGGGGCGTTCGTCTCGTTGGAGGACATCTCCGCCAATCTTCCGCCATACACCGAAGAGGTGGTCAGTATCCCGATGGACAAACCACTGGCCGAAGCATACGCGCAACTGGAGCAGGACATCGCAGAAGCTCTGCAGGAACACCGCGGCAATTCGTCGGTGATCAGCACGGCCCTCAATGCGTTGCTGCTGTATCCCGACCGGCCGTTTTCGATTGGACCGTTGTGGGGCGTTGCCTATGACGAGGAGACCAAACAGCGCGAGCGGTTCTTGATTGCGGACCCGCCAGATCTCGATGAGTCCGTCCTGTATGCGAAGGAGCGCAAGCTTGTCGAGATGGTTCAATCCGAAGTCAAGAATCGGCGGGCTGTTCAGATCTATGCTACCTACACTCAGAAGCGTGACGTAACGCGCCGGCTCGAATCAGTCCTGAACGCGGCTGGCATCAAATCGGCCGTGCTCACTACACAAACGCCACCGGAGGACAGAGAGGCGTGGTACGAGCGCCAGCTCAAGGCGGGCGTGCAAGCCTTCATCGGGCATCCACGCCTTGTTCAAACTGGGCTCGACTTGATCTTCTGCCCCGCAATCATCTGGTACCAGACCGGATACTCCACCTTCACGCTGAGGCAGGCCAGCCGCCGGAGTTGGCGCATCGGCCAAACCAAGCCTGTGACCGTGCGATTCCTCTGCTACGAAAACACAGCGCAGGTCGGGTGCCTTCGCCTCATGGGAAGGAAATTGCTGGTTTCGATGGCGATCGAGGGCAAATTCGCTGACAGCGGCCTGCAGGCGATGGATGATGGCGCCGATGTGCTCACCACGCTGGCACGCGAATTGGTGATGAACCAGGGCGTCGGCCAATCCGCCGACGAAATCTGGCGTGCTCTCCAGGCGCAACAACCGCAAGTCGAAACACCCGAGCCAATGGCGCCGGAACCAGTTGCGGAGCCGTCGCCAATCTCCGTGCCGCGCTCCATTCCCTCGCTGGTATTTGGGCAGGATGCGCCGGCGGCGGCCGCACGGCGGAGAATCGGCTCAGCACCTTCTTCTGATCAGCTCCCGCTGTTTTGATCTCGCCCAGCGCACGTTCAATCGAAGGCGGCGGCGATTGACTCTGGTCCAAACCTGGCGCGCACATCCGATCGGAGTGCGCGCCTTTGACAGACAAAATGGAGGTCTTTATGGCATGTCAAACTCCCCTGCCGCCATCCCTCACCCTTACGTCGGAGATGACGCTGTTTGAGTTGGACGAATCCCTGTCCCTGCTGATGGAATCCGCCACCGAGGCGGCGGCCGACAACAACGGCGAAATACCGGAAGAGTTGCGCCAGGCCCTACTCGACTACTGTGAGGCCTTCGGGGCGAAAGTGGATAATATTGCGAACTACATCAAGTCGCAAGAATTTGAAGCGCGGAATGCCAAGACCGAGATCGATCGCTTACAGTGCCGGCAGGCCGCGGCCGAGAACAAGGTTGAGCGACTGAAGGGCCTTCTCAAGTACTTCATGGAATCTCGCGGCCTGCGGTGCGTGAAGGGTCGGTTGAACACGATTTCGCTGCGGAAAAACAGCCAGGACTCGCTGGTTGTGGATGGCGCCGATAAGGTCCCGCCAGAGTATTGTTGTGTCTCAATCACACTTCCGGTTCCCGAATTGGAGGAGTTGCTGCGACATCTTCCGGAGGAACATAACCTGCGGGCACGCCTGACGGCGGACAGCAACGGATTGGTGACGAGGGAGCCGGACAACAGCAGGCTCAGAACTGCGCTCGCTTCCGGCGTGCCTGTCCATGGAGCCGAACTTCGCCGTGGTCACCACATCCGGCTGACATAGGGTTTCGGTGGCAGGGCGTGATCTTTCATGCCCTCACGAACAGATATTCCGAGTATCTTTCCCCCCTCGCCAAACCTGAAGGCCCTCATGCTGCCCTCTCTGGGCGAATACTGGTTCGCCGAATCTCAATCGTCCCAATAGTGCGGAACGTCGCCCGCGACACCGGCACGGAGCACTAACGCGCACCGGCCGGTCCGCACAGACCGCGCGCGCTGAATACCGTGGCTGTCGGTCTCGCGCTCGCCGGCACCCTGTCTGGGCCACATTTGCCCGGCCGCGGAATCTGTGGGGCCTTTTTGGCAGCTCGCAGAACTTGCCTTAAAACCGACACAAGAGATCGCACCGCGAACGCGCAGCCAATTTCGCGCCGGTCTTCCAAAAAGGAGAATAGAAATGTTTACAGCCGCATGCAGATTCGTTCGCCCACCCGTGGCGTTCTTAGCCCTGTGGGCCACCATCAACATGTTCGCAACCTCCGTAGCGCTGGCCAAAGAGCCGTCAGTAGAGATGCCAAGCGCTCCATCTGTTCACGCGAGCGCCGAGCCGACCCAGCCCATCGCGGCGCTGGCGGACTCAACAATACCGAGCCCGTGCGCCGCAAAGAGCCAACGCCGAACGGAGCGTCGCAGTCCCTACGTCTACACGGCGCAGGACTTCACCCCAATGACCAGAGATGGTTGTCAGTTTAGAAGGGCGGAGTTACTCGGCACGGACGGGCCTAATGGTGGGTGGTGCTGGCGGATCACCACTGCGTGTGATCAATACCTCCAGGGGGATTGCTGGTATACCTCGGCCTCAGTCGTTCAAGTCCCGGCGCTGAAATCAATAGTGGCGACGCGCTGATTCCGAACAAGCCCCGCCCAAGAGGGTGGGGCTTTCCGATTCCCTGCGCGGCCGCGTACTTGAGGAAGGCCAAACAGTCGCAGCAGGTGTCAATGGTCCACCGTACCCAGGATCGCGCCGGCCCCCGCATTGCGGGTATCAGGCGGGTGAGCGTTCCCGCGTCGGTCCTCCAATTTCAAGGCCGTGCGGCAGCCGACAACGGCGAGACGTCCAATTGGCGTGAGCCGGACTTCACAAGACGGATCCGGAGAATTTACTGCAACACCCAGCGAATCAATCGGTTGCGGGAGAAAGTGCCCTATCCTTCAGCATATGGGATTTCGCAACAGCTATTGCGAAGCTCCCGGCTGCGCCGTCCTGCCAAGGTATCGCCCCCTAGGCATTGGGAAGATCGTCGAACAGAATCGGGCGCAGGATCAACTCGCAGGCACCATCGACCGTGACTTCTTTACCCCCGCACTGCAGAACGACATCGCCTGCCGTCCCTAAAGACACCGTCAGCACTATGGTCGACACTTCCGGGCTATAGGTCGCTGTAATGGTTGCCGGTGGGTGATACTGCAGAGTGACCCGGTCCTTCTCCTGTGCTGCCGTGCCGGCCAACTGGGTTTCGCGTTTCAGAAAGGGTTCGCACGGCTTCGACTTGTCATCATAGATGGTATTCGGCCGAGCGGCGGTCGCTGGGTAAAGGTCGTGATACGCTATCTGCGCCTCTTTCACCCTGCCCTGTAAGGCCGTCCAAAACAGCTCGCCCCCGTCGATCACCGCTTTCTTCTTTCGCTCCGCTTCCGCCCGCTCGTGCGCCAGTCTAAGAAACCACTCCATAGATTTATTTGTTATACTACTTTCGATTTCCATGATCAACCCGCTGAAACGCCGGGGCAAGATCTTCTTTCCGATGCATGGCGTTTCCATGCCGGTCGTGGACGCCGACACCGGCCTGAAAGACGCCATCGCGCAAGTGCGTCGCTCCAAAGAAAAGGGCGTGATCGTCCGTACCGGCAAGGACTTCCATCTCCACACCGTCACCGGGCTCACTAGGGCTTTCGGAACCGGCAACGCCATAAAGCTCCGCGATCTCGCCGGATACCCAATTTACTTGGGCAACCGGACCACTATTGCGGGATCCAAGCCGAAACGTTTCATTTCTTCGGAGGCTCTGGTCCACGATCTCAGACTTTCCGGAAAGAAATTCGGGCTTCTTTCCGCGCCAACCCACCGAGCCAAGCGGGCGACCGTGTACTACCTCGGCGGTGACCGCGTGCAATACGCGGAGCCAGAGCCGAAAGATCGCTGCCCGCGCTGTCGGAAGTTCCCGTGCGAGTGCTAGCGTGCGTCCCGCATGATTGCCAACATTGACAACGTCCGAACGGCTGGCCCCGGCAGGCTCGCTTTTGATGTTCTCACCGACGTCGACGGTGCCGACGAATGCATCAACCTGACGTTGGGTGACCAGCAAATCTCGATCCATGCGAGAGCTGGACCTAACTCCATGTCTGAGTATGTCATCGAGCACGGACAACGCGGTATCCACCTAGTCACGTTGAGTGCGGAATTGAGCGGCACCCATTCGACTCCGGTCTCGCTCAACTTCTCGGAACCCGCCCCCAAGGACATCATTTTCTGCCAGAAGTGCCAGGAGTGGCACAAGCGGGGCAAGCCATGCTGACCGCCCTGCTCGATTCCATCCGCTCACAGTTCGGCTCCAAGAGTTATTGGCTCGGCAGCATGATGCCCCTCATTCTCTTTCTCGCTGCCAACGCTTCAATGGCATACCCCCATTGCGCGTGGATCGGCACACTTTTGACCCAGGCGGACACGTGGGACCAGAAGACGTTTAGGTATTCCGTCGCCCTCCTCATCTTGCTCGCGCTGGCGTACTTTCTTTCCACCCTCAGCTCCGTACTCCTGCGGATGCTGGAAGGCAGAATCGGCCCCCTGTCGTTGTGCTCGTCGTGGCTTTGCCGCGCCCAGTGGAAGAAACTCCGCGGACTGGACCGGCAATACGAGGAGGCTGTCGACGCGCGCGAGACCGTCCGCAAAGCGAAAGACGTCTGGAAAGCTACCCTGCAAAGCTCCCGGCGCGCAGGGCGGGAACAGCCGTCACTGGCGCCCGAGGATCAGAAATCTTGGTCCGCGAAACCCGTCGGCATGAAAATCGATAAAATCCGCCGTTTGCAGTCCGGTTGCCATAACCTGACATTTGACACGCTGGACCAAGCTGTCGCGCTCCTCGCCGTCGAACTCGCCGCCCATCGGACCGGACGCACTGGCGTCCTTGCGGACGCCCTCACCGACCTTCAGTTTGCCATCCAGTACGCGATGGACCGGCGCGAGTTCGATATCCGCCACCTTCTCCAACGGCGCCAGGTGAATTACCCCGGCATCCGTCCCCTCGCCGAAGACCAGCCGGAAGGACCCGTCGCCAACAATATCTTGGCCCCCACCACCATGGGCAACATAGGCCGGACGATCGGCACATACTCGCTGGCGCGCTACTATATGGACCTCGACATTTTCTGGACCCGCCTTCAGAATTCCCTACAGAAGGATGCCAAGGATTACTATGCTGTCCTGCAGGACAGCAAAGTGCAAGTCGATACCATGGTTGCGCTGTTCTGGTTGTCGGTGGTGTTTACGCTTTTCTGGACCGCCACCCTGTGCTTCGTGTTTCGCGATGCAACCGCTTGGCAATTCCTTACCGCCGGGACCGTGGGCACAGTCTGCGCAATTATTTTCTATTTGTTGGCGTGCGAAAGCTACCGCGTGTTCGCCGACGTCATGCGCAGTGCCGTAGACCTTTTCCGGTTCCAGGTTCTGCAAGCGCTTCATCTGTCGATTCCCGCCGATTCCAACGACGAAAAGGCACTGTGGCTGCGTCTGGGCGGCGCCACTGGGTTTCTCGATGTTGAGGACTTCCAATACAAACAGTCAATGACGTGACGAAGCTGTTTCAGACCGTGTGCTTGGCTCTCCCGGAGAAATGGAGAACTTGGTCTAACTCCGCGGGCTTCTTTCTCCTGGTGCACGTGAGAACTATGTTTCTACTCGGCTGGGCCATTCTCCTGGCGGTCGGCGGCTACATCATCCACGAGCGCGTACCGGTCAAGCCAGCGCCAGGCCACGCCGGTGCGGCGGCGGCAACGGGAACGCCGCCGGCGCATTGGACCGCCGCGCACGATTTGCCCCTCAACTGGCGCATTGAGGAGCCGGACATCGTTTCCGCTGGGGCTCTCGACCTCAAGCCTCTGTCGGGAAAGTATCTCCACCGGCCGATCGCCAAGGGCCAGCCCATCGTACCTTCGGATCTGGAGGCCGAACCCAGTGTGCCCGACAGCGGAGCGACGCTGCTGTACCTGCTGCCGCTCGCCGCCGGCGATGAGAGGGCGTTGAACGCCGGCAGCCACATCGACCTCTTCGACGGTGCGATCGTCGTAGTGGGCAGAGCCGGAGTGGCCGCTGTGCGTTGCAAGACAACCTGTGAGGCGATCGTGCAAGTCTCGCCGCTCGATCAGGAGCGGTTGAGAAACTCCGACCCCAAGAAGCTGGAGTGGGTATTGCGCAAATAACATGGAGAGGACTAATGACAAATCCATCATGGCGGGAAATCAAATGGGCCAAGGTTCCGGCCAAACCGGACGGACTATGGACAGTAGTTCTGGAACACATCTCCGGCCCGCGGCTGCTGCGCGTTTCCGTTAAAGACAAGGATGAGAAGAATGCCGAGGTGCCTGTCAAGTGGCGGCCCAGCAAGACCGAAGAATGCGGAGCCAACGGCATTCCGAAAGACCCCTCCAACCCTCCTAGCACCGCCGCCACCCTGATCGCTTCCGCGCCTTACGGCGCGCTGGTAGGAAAACTCGGGGGGAGCACGGCCGACCTCCCCGAGACCGGCGCCAGCGGCCCCTACAGCGGCCGCAAAGCCTTCACCGCCGGAGCGTACTGCGTGGTGACTCTTGCCGCGAGCGATGGAGGCCCGCTCTTTTTGACCATGAATGATGCCCCCGCATCCTTCACCGCCCACTCCGGCGAACTCACGGTCTTCATCGAAGAGGCCCCCCTTTAACCTGCAAGCCCTTAGGCATATACTAAATGGGACCCGGGAGTCCAAGAAGGAAATCCCGTTTCAAAGTCAAGGGAAAGGAGAAAGGCGAAAATGGGCACACCGTCAAGTCCGGCGCTGGCGTCATCCCAATACCACGGCGTGGTTCATTACCAGGCCGGCTACTGCTTTCTGGAAATCCCCAATCTGCCGGCCTGGGCCCTGCTCATGTACGATCCGGCGCATAACCAGCCCTTCGACGCTAACATCGCGGCAGGCACGATGACAAACATGGCGCAGCATTACCAGGAAGGCGACAGCGCGACTCTGTCCGGCGTTATCATCGAGCAAGAGGCGCTGGGCGAATCGAGACCGGTTCTCCATCTGGATTAGTGGAGTCAGCATGCGAATCTACGTCATTCTTGCCCCTGTGGTCCTGGCTGCAACGCTTTTCGCTCAGCCCGCTAGCGACACCGCGAGGATGCCGGAAACAGCCAAACCTCTTCACACGCCGGGCATGCTCGTCGCGCCTCCTAAGGTGTACGACGATTTCTATCTCCAGGCGCTGCTCTCCAGTCTTCAAAGCCAGCTTGCGAGCTTGCATGCCGTCGATCAGGCTACCGTGCTGAGCCACATCGGGAACGTGCAAGGGGGCGAGATGCGCCAGCTAGGGGTAGCCGTTGGCGCTTCCGGTCCGCCTACACTGGGCGCCAGCACGTTCACACCTGCCTCAGGGGTGGACGCCTCTACGGCCTCCACCACGCCTGGAACCACTACCACACTGAGTTCGGTCACACCGGCTGCTCCTACGCCCCCCGCTCCCACTTTGGCCTTGCCGTCCCCCAGCCAGTCCTCACTGGACACGCTGAACGAATCCATGCAATTGGCTTATGAAATTGCCAATCTCCGGCTGCTGCTCGATGGTGCACTAAGCGACCGCCTGCAGACCGGCAATCGTGGGTTGAAGACCACCTATACGCTGGGCTTTCCCATCACGATTGAAGCTCCCGAGAATTCCGACAATAAGATTCTTAAGGACAGCATCGCAGAGATCAGCGTCAGTATCTACGCGCCCAAGGCCGCCGAAGCCTCCGAAGCACCCTCGATTGTGACACTGCTGCCTCGCGAGCGCACTTACAACGTCGCCAGCCTGGTGGACCATTCCTTCATGGCCAGCGTGGGCGCGGTTATCGGAGGCGTGTTCAATGTCGGCGGCGGCATTCTCTGGGGCAAGAAGAAGTTCTACCTGGTTCAGCAACAGGAGACTGTCGCGCTCGAACGTCCGAATCGCTGTCCGCCTAGAGGGGCTGGTGGCGACGACTGCGAGGAGACCCGCGTCGCCAGCTTCGCCTGGCAAATCCACCCGGTGCTTGGCAAGCACTACGTTCGGCCCGGAACCAGTCAAAACTTCGTTCAATTCTCCGTGCCCTCTAAGGTGATCGCCTCGGCCGACGAGTTGTTCGCGACCGCCTGTGTCGAGATTGGCTGGCGCCATACCTACGACAATGGAAATCGGAGCGCGGACCAATTGACCAACGAAAAGGAGTTCTGCTATCCGATCGGCAATTACCAAACCGCTCCCCAGCCGGGCAGCGTCCTGGTGACCGACATCGGCCAAGGCCTCGTCTCTGTCGAAGTTCACGGGACATTCCTGCCCGGCGTCACGGTCCGCATCGGTAAGACCGTGCTTGATCCAGCAACGGTGACTGTCTCTGCCGCGGACCATTCGCTGACATTCACCGCCGCTGCAAAGGACATCGCTGCGGCTGGCGGCGCCAGTCTGATTGGTAGGGATGGCCAGAGTCATCCGCTGCTGTCCAAATTGGGCCTTCAACCGCCAGCGGCCAAGCCGGTGGAGATTGACGCGGCGAAGTTGGTAATCGCCCCCGTTTCCGATGCCCTCTCTGAGGTGAGAATACCGTTCACGCCTCCTTCGGGTCTCAATATTCAGTGCGGCGACGACAATCCGAAAACCACCGTGAACCCATGGATCGTCATCATCGGCGACAAGATCTTCGGGCTCCGCGATGCGCCATTCCGCGCCAGCTCCGTGAACCAACGAACTCTGCTGGCACCTACCGAGCTTCTGCGAAGCGCGCCAGCCGTCATACTGCGGCGCCTGCTTTGGCCCGACCAATACTTCGTCAGTCGGGTCGATCTGGATTTTTCGCACATTATGGCGGTCTCCAAGGTGAGCATCCTCTCCTCCGAGGACGGTCTGAAGCTATCTTTATTGGGCACGGGGCTCGACCAAGCGTCGTTGCTCTATCCGAATCGGAAAGACTGCAAGCCAGATTGCAAGCTCGACCCGGCCGGACCCACCTTCGCCATTGCGACGCTACCGAAACCGCCCACGCCGGCCAAAGAGGCCAAGGATGCTCCTGCGCCATTTGACCCCAGTAAGGATGTCAAGCAGCTCGTCCTCTGCCGCAAGGATCCTAAGAACGTAGACGGGTGCGACGCGCAGTATCCCCCGGTTGTGGTGGACGTGCCGAAGGCGGACGCGGCGAAGATTCCAAAACCCGCTCTTGAGAAAGCCTCGGCGGCGGTTGGGGCTTCCCAGGTTTCCATCCCCGGCACTGGTTTGGACCAGATCATCGCTGTCAGGTACGGGAAAATGCCTCTCGACTTTCGAATCGTTGTCGACAAATCCGCCGAGAAGAAGACAGCACTCGTCCTGACTTTGCCACGCGAGATATATTCCGCTGCAGGAATCTACACTCTCACTGTCACACTCGCAGACACGACCGTGGCAGCTTACGCGTTGACGATCGAAACAAAATAAATAAGACCGAGCTTACTGATCGCCAAGCCCCCAATGCAGTTGCCGCCGGGTGCCCAGCCGGCGCTTCGCGGCGAATCGTTGGGCTGTGCCGGGCTGCGATTCGCTCGGACAAAGGGCGGTTGCAAAGGGGAACAATGTCTGGTTATCGGGCTACTGCTGTTCCTCCAGGTTCAGGGCTTCCGGGCTTCCGAACACCCTGAAACCCTGAAATGACTCCATCGTTAGGTTCCCGCGTGTTCGTATGGGAGCGCGGTGGCCTCCGCTGATTAGTGCTTCATATGGCCACATAAACGTCGGGCCGCTCCGGAACGCGCCGGATTCCTCTCGGGAACAGCCTTAACCCGATAGATCTCGTGAAAAACGCGTTCCCTGAAAACGGGCCGTTCTGTAGAAAGGCCACTTGGGCAAAACGCCAGCCCGTGAAACTGGAACCGGCTGGTGCATGGCCGCCTGCGACTACCCTCTGGATGGGTCGCCCAACGCTCTACTGATGATCCAGTCATCGGTATTTCGTCCCGGTTGACCGCCGGCCCCTCAGGCAGCGTCAAGAACTTCGGCCGCACGCCTCGCTTGTTGGTCGATTGCCGTGTTCAATGCGGGTGGATCTACATCCATCTCCAGATCTGGTAAGACACCCTGCCCTTCGAGGCATTTGCCGTTGGACGTGTACCAACCGAAGACGGGCACGCGTAACCAGTACCCGGCTCCGACTCTCTGGTTCACAGCTCCGAGGACATTGCCGGCGGTCTTGGTGCCGACGATCGTCGCCAGACGGTTTTCTGAGGCGAAGCTCGCGAGCATCTCGGCTGCGCTGTTGGTCCATTCGTTCACGAGAATGGCGACTCTGCCGTGAAACGGCTGGGGCCCTAGCCCTTGGGTAAGGAGCATGACGGACTTGTCGCGAAGGGCGAAACGGGCGAGGGCGAACATGAACTGGCGTGTCGTTTGCGGCATCGGAACACGCGGCAGGGAGTCTCGGGTGTACCCTCTGCGGAGGCGGGTCGGCGTCAGGCTGTGGCCGATCGGGATCCGACCGGCGCACAGGTAACTCGCGAGACGGGCGAACCCCAAACTGCCGCCGATGTTCCCGCGCAGATCAATGATGAGCCGGTCGCAGCCTTGGCTTCTGAGATCCCGAATTGCAAGGTCGAGTGCGTTCGCGAAGCTGATTCCTGTGGGACCAGGGAAGAAGGGGATCTTGAGAAGCCCGGTTTTGGGAGCAGCGACTCTATGAATCGGACTCTTGGGTTCGACGATAGGCGGCCGGTCTTTGGTGCCCTTTTTGAATGGAATGCTGACGGTGATTTCGCGTGGGTTTTCACCCAGCGCGCTTGAGATGGCAATCTTGTGCGTTTCGCCGATTCTGAATGGGGGCATCGCTGGAGGCGCGTAGGGAGTCCCGTCGACGGCGACCAACATATCGCCCGGCTTGATGCCAGCAAGGTGCGCTGGACCATCTTCGAAGACATCCAGGAAGTGCCAGCGTTGCTGACCAGCAGGCCCAAAGGCGCGGACGGTTGCATTGATCGAGTGTTGCGGCAGAAGGCGGTTGGTCTGCTCGTGGTAGAAGACAGTATGGCTGCTGCCAAGTTCCGCCAAGGCCTTGCGTACCCCATCCTCGAACTCCTCGATGTCTACACCGAGCAGGGAAGGCGATCGCTCGTCAAACCGCTTGGCCCACTCGCCGTAGTTCACGCCTCCCACATTGAAGTGCTGCTTGAGAATGCACTTCTTGACCGAAGCCAGGATTTGAGTGCGCTGCTTTGGACCTAGAGTGGTGGTTGTCATGTTGGTTTTAGTCATGATGTGCAACGGGCAGGTTGGCTGCGCCTTCCAATGTGAAACCCGCCCAATAATATGGAACCGCCGCGGCGCCGTACTGCCGCAACATGTCGCGTTTCGCGGCAGTAAGCGCCGCCGCAACCGTCTCATGCGCCGCCAGGTGCTTGTAGAACTGCTTCATCAGGAAGAGCGAAAAGGTGTCATCAATCGACCAAAGGGTTGAGACCACGCTCCGCGCGCCTGCCAGCAAGAACGCACTCGACAACGCGGCAATTCCCTCCTCTCCTTCAATTGGTCCCACAGCCGTATCGCAGGCCGAGAGAATGACGAGATCGGAATTCAGCCGCAGTTGCACAATTTCAGAAGCCTGAAGAGAACCGTCTTCGCCGGCGGCCGGGTCGCTCAATAAGACCAGCGCCGAGTGGTTTCGCTCCGTTGTGCTGGCATAGCCGTGTACTGCGAGGTGGATGATTCGGTATTGCGAATTGGCAGCGCTCTTGAAGGCCGATTCGGTAGCGCGCGATCCGATCAAGAGGAGGTTGCCAGCGCCGGGCAAGGCGGCGTCCGCGGCAATGACTTCGTCCTTTGATGCGGGCAGGTCACTCAGCGCTTCCGGCTCATAGCCACGGGTGACACTGGCATGCTTCAGTTCGGTGGGACTGTACGGAACGCCGCCCACCGCCAATAGGGCGCGCGCCGCTGACGTTGGAGAATGTCTCTGCGACGTGAGCAGATAGAAACTGGTCGCCGACGGCTCGTAAATCACCGTGTGGGTTTCGGCGACGTACCGACCTCCGTTATCGATGAACCCATCGAACGGTACAAGATGCAGCGGGCCATCACGAACCACGACGAGTTGCCCCTTCCGCATCGCCGTCGGGACTGGCGCAAGAAGCGCATCATACAAGGCGCGCGCTTCCATTTTGGCCGGTGCCTTGGCCTTCACTGCCTTCAGATATGCCGTAATCAGGGGATCGATGCTTTTCTTGGCCGCGAGCGGCACGCTGCGAACGTCCGTTCTTGAAATGACGAGGCAATACGAGCGGGGATCAGCTAGCACGTATTCCAAAATGACCGATGAGGGATTGAGACTGTGCTGGACTTGTTCCATGCCGACCGGGTCGTGCGACTGCGCCTTCAGAATATTGATCTCGGGAGTAATCCAGCGGGCCTGCTCCACCAGGAAGATCTGGTCACGAATCTGGCGAACCTCGCTGGTTGATCGCGCGCCAGCCAACTTGAGGCGCAGTTCGGAAATTGCTCGTTGGTCCTTCTTCGCCTGCTCGGGAGCGACGGAACCCGCCATAAGCAGGTCGGTCGTCACACGGCCTCTGACCTGCTCAATGATCGAGTAGGCCTTAGCAGGATCGTTGAATCGATCCGCGACCAGCGCAAAATGTTGCGAGTATAGGTCGCCGGATGCCTTGATGACGGCTGTTTTCTCGAGGACGCTGGAATAGTCGCCAATCAGTGCATCGACGAATGTCGAGGCGCGATCAAAAACGCGATCCGCCTCATCATAGTTGCCTTCTTTGGTATCAAGCATGGCCACGGTGAGCAGTCGCCGTGGGACCGACCATGTGTCGCCGCTTTCCTGAGTAGAAATCGCAGCCAGATTTGCAAACTCGGTCGCCTTCTCCAGTTCGCCGCGGTCCCGGTAGATGTCTGACGCCTGGGCCTGCGCATCCGCGAGTTCTCTGATAAAACCGCCGGATTTGGACAATGCCATCACTTGTTGGAGAGCGCGTAGTGCCGCCGCGTCGTCGTGTCGCTGCTTCGCAATGTTTGCTTCGAGCGTCAACACAATGGCCTGGGCCTGAGGATGGTGTCGCTGCTGCGCCTGTGCCAGAATCTCATCGGCCAACTTCTGGGCAGCGCTTGCCTGGTTCACGTCGATCAAGTTTTCCAAAAGCGCTTCCTTGGTGAAGAACGGGTACTCAGTGTCTGGAGTCGTGCTGGCGATCTTGAGGGCATTGTTGAAGTACGTCGTCGCGTCTTCGTTCGCGTGCGACTCGCGAAGGCCGATCCCAAGCATGGTTAAGAAAACGACCTGTGCGGCACCATCACCGTTCTTGGTTGCCTCGGCAAAGGCGCGGGCGACGTTCTTTCCGGCAGTATTCAGATCGCCGTTGTAGAAGGCGGCCACACCAAGCTGAGCGAGCGCGCGATACTGCCATTTGTTGTTGCCCATTTCCGCTGCGAGCTTCTGCACCTCCTCCCAATCCTCACGCATTGCACGGGCGTCGATTTCGCCGTCAATGTCGCCCTTGACGATCAGACAGAAGAGACGAAGTTGTTTGTCCGTTTGCAGCAGGGGATTCTTTTCCAATTCCGAAGCGATCTGCGCAGAAGTTGCGGGCAGGACTAGTTGGTCGATGGTCGAACGGATCTTGCCAAGCTTGGCATACAAGGCGTTCCGCTCGTCGCCGGCAGCGAGGAACAGTTTCTCAGCCTCGGCAAAATCCTCGCCGGCGTCGTCCCAGTTGTAGAGATCGGCGTAGTGGAGGGCATGATCCAGGCGTTCCTGCGCAGAACGGCGGTCCTGTGGGCGCAGTGGCAATGATCCAACGGTCGTCAAGAACAACACGGAGAATAGAGTTAATCGAATCATTAGGTTCACTCCAAGACCAGCGGGTAAAGGCGCACGGATGAGTTCCGTGATTGAATGGCGACGTTATAGCGGCCAGCCGGAACATCGCGCAGGTCGGTCCTAATCTTCAGGGCCTCGGCTGTCCCGTCCCAGGTAGCGGTGCCAGTTGCCTCGGCGACGGATTCATTGGTGCTCGTCCGGAACTGCACAGTGAAGCCTCCGTCTTCGGTACCGATTGGCAACATTATGGTGAGGTCGAGCCGCGCCCGGGTTAAATGGGGGGGCTCAGTGGGCCGCGGTCGCGGCTGATCTGAGCGGTCAGCCGTCCAGCTCCTGTAGTCCAGCGTCGCGATGAGCACAGGCGCGGACACCTGTTTGGCAATGGGCTCCTTGTAGTTTGGGCCTTTCGCCGGGCCGTGTAGCCAGAGGAATCCGAGCACGAGCAGCACCACACAACCCAACATCGCGGTACCAGCATTGCGAATCCGCAAGCGTTGCCGTTGGCGATTGTACTGCTCGAAGCAGGGAGCACACGTTGCGATGTGATCGACGACGTCGACAAGGCCTGGGAAGTTAAGACGCCGCCGAACGGCGGCCTCGACTGCGCTGGGATCTGGACAGCCGATGCGCTCGGGGTTCGCGGAGTTCTCCCTGAGGGCCGCGCCGGCTATTTTGATGAGCCGTCTTTCGACCCGCCGGGCCGGAAGATCGCGTTTCGGTTCGTCGCTCATCAATCTGACTCCTCGGAGTGACCGGCGCCTTTTGCCTTGCCATTAAGCAACTTCGCACGCACCTTGGCTAGTTCGTAATAGAACTGAGATCTGGCCTGCTTTCCCGATAAGTGGAACACCAGTCCAATCTCCTCCCAGGAGAAACCCAGAATCCGGAAGTTGAGCATGTGACGGCATTGATCGGGCAGTTGGTCGATCAGGATTTGCAAACACAGCTCCCATACCATGGCTGCCTCCCAGTCCGGTGCCGTCAGGTGATGGTTCCGCTCCAACTCGCGGAGGAGACCTTCATACGTGACGCGGTTTTCCTTCCGGAATTGCTCACGCACTTGATTGCGAAATGCGGCGGCGAAATAGCCCGGAAGATTGCGCTTGACGCTCGGTTCGTCGTGCAGCCGATTGGAGACCTTAAGCGCTACTCTCTCCACAAGCTGTGCGGCGCAGGCGGGATCGTGCAGTTCCTGTCGGACAAGCTGGTATGCCCACGGCCAAAGCCGTTCGGCCTCCGCTATAACACGTGGGTCGATTGGCCGGCCCTGTGAATCCCGAGCCCTTATCCAAAGTGGGGGCAGATGCTCGGCTGGCGTCCGCCGCGGGTCGTGTTGAGGCTCCCCCATAATCAAGGCAGTTGTGCGATAGAACCAGTCGCCACCAGAGGGTGGGTGGCACTGCTAACGAGCGACAGCATCCTCTACTTTAAATAACCATTGGCGCGGCAGAAATGCTGAAAGAAAACTGTAGATATTTTCGGCATTATGGCGGAATCGATTGTAAAACTTCGCCATTTCAGTGCGTGATCGACTGCGACCGTACGGCATATCACATTTAGCGGTCCTGCAGATTGGCGCAACACGAGATTGAGATGCGCCTGCGCGGCGAAATGATTCCGCGGATGCATTTGTGATTTAAATCCTAAAACGATAGAAACAGCATTCAGCATTTCTCCTCGCAGAATACTTATTCAAATATAGGCGGACCACAAAGCAGATCAGAGCGGAGTCTTGGCACACCTCGTCGCGGTACCGGACGCTCGTTGTGGAGGGAAGGATGCACGCTCAGGAGGGAGCACAGTCGAAACGGAGTTCGGCGGATGAGTGTCAGCCAGATCGCCCACCGAAGAAACGCGGCGATCTCGCTGCGAAGCTCAATCCCCTACTGAAGCCGCGGCTCTCGCCGGGCCAGCCCGGCCGGCCAAAGGGCGCGAGCAACTACGAATGGACTCCCGAGACCGACAGACTGCTTGGTGATTTGTGCGCAAAATGGGGCGCCGCCAAGGCGAAGAACATCATCGGCCGTAAGCTGCAGGAAGGCCGACCTCCTACTGAGGCCGCACCCAGACCGGACAGCGTGCGCAAAGCCGTTGAGCGCCGCATGGCTAAGTTAGGAATCTCCACAGGACAAAAGCGAAGGAAGCCGGAAGGGAGAAAGGTAAAACGGTGGACAGAAGCTCAGACCACCGCGCTGCTAGGTGCCCTCGGAGCGGATGCAACTATCGAATCAATCGCGCTCCGCACGGGGCACACCGTGAAATCTGTCTGCGCGAAGCTTGCGCGCCTCGACTATAGTGTGCACGAAATTCATGGGTTTGCGGCTTTTACGGCTAACAGTCTTGCGGCCCTTCTTGGTGTTGCACCGCGGCGGATTAGGCGTTGGAAGGAGCGAGGCTGGCTCGAAACGAAGGACCGCAGAATAACTGAAAAGTGCCTTGGAAGGTTCCTGCGGGCACATCCAGATCGAATTCCGTTTAACAGCCTCCGACGGGAGGACCAGGTTTATCTTGTCGATCTTGGATTTCCGAGTCCCGAAGCGACAACCTTCAAAAAGAACGTCCGAGACATTCTGGATGGTATCGGTAGGCAAAGAAAGCCGCGCCGCCCGGTTCGAAGGAGTAGCGCCGGCGCAATGGACTTCGGCCAGGGCGCGGAGACCCCGGGTGACGATGACGAGGCAACGTTCATTGTTGGGACTTCCGGCTGAAATCCAAAAGCCGCCGCCGCCGCTCCCTACTCTTCGAAGTGCGCGTCAGCAGCCTTTCGCCACTCCTCAAAGGTAGGCAGGTGATCCGGATATTCGGCGGGCCAGGCCTCGTGACAATGCAGTGCATAGCTCCGCATCGCCGGATATGCGGGGTAGTGGGTGACGTGGAAACTCAAAGCTGCGAGCAATTGTTTCTGGTCGGCAATTGCGAGCACGTGATCGAGCGCCCAATCGTTAAGAGCGCGAACAGCCGCCTTGGATCCGAGGGCAGAAGAAAAGCTGAATCCACTGTACCTATCGGCCAACTCCTTGGAGACGAGCGCGGAGGTCGGCCCTTCGATATCGAGCACCAATTCCATCCACAAGGAAAACGTGATCAAGTCCGAAAAGCTGTGGAGCAACTTGTTCCATTCCGCATCAGATATCCTCCGGACAGCGTCAAGAACCTCCTGCGCTGGACTAGCGGAATTTGACAGCCGGGCCACGGCCGCAACTTCACACTGCCATTGCGCGAATGGGGGAAACTGTTTCGGGGTCGCAGCACGCCACTGCTGGTCGATGTCTTCCCAGTGTGACCACGCCTTCATCGAACGCAGCGACATCGAAGAATAATAGCGGACCGCATCCAACCAGCCGGCCCGCTTTGCAACGACAAAAATGTTTGTCTCCACCCACCGGCTGACATCCTGCCAAATCCGTGCGCCCGGACCATCCCCATTCTTCGCATCTGCCGCGACGTCCCGACGGGCACGGCCCAGGAGGCGAGGCGTTCTGGACCGCATCTCCTGCTCGACCACGGCGGGGATGCTCCCGGCAGTCTCGACGACGGCGCGCGACCACAGAGCGAAGACCTGCCAGTCGGTGTATTCGTCGGCGGCTTCGGCCAAGCGCTTCCAGGGGACTAGCTTACCCTGCTCCAAGGCGCAGCGTTCTGTCTGCTGGCGAACTCGGTCCATGATTTCGCCGCGTTGATTCTGCTTCACTGGCATGACGATCGGTGCCGAATCGTCTTATTCTGCATCAAAATGCATTCGAGATGCTCGGCCGGTCCATGGCCGACTGGCGAGCGGCACCGCCATGCGAAGTTCTCGATGAGTCGCGTCGAGGGCACGTTTTGATTTTGCGCTTGACACGATATAGGCCAAAAAGGAAGTAGACCGGAATGTTGCTCCATGGCAAAAGCGCGAAAACCGGCTGGATGAAGGAACTGACGGGGTGTTGGAGAGAATTGTTGTTCTGGATGCTCCCGCTGCCGGCTTTCGGAGCGCTTGGGTCGATGCGCCCTCGTAGACAAATCGCCGGGCTAATTGAGACCTGCGCCTTCCGGCTGGTCGCGATTTCCTCTGCTGGCAAGCTGAAAAGCCTCGGACTGGAATTCGCGAGTTGGAATCGAATCGGCAGGAGGGCCGCCGCGGCATGCGTCGCTGCTGGCCTTGTTGCGGGCGGTTCCATTGTGGTTGTCGCAAGCCTTTCGCACCAACTCCTCGGAACCAGGAGTGGGTGGAACGAAGCAGCACAGGCTATCACGCTAGGGCCGGTGCTGGAGGAGGTGATCTTCAGGGGCTATCTATTGACCGCTGCTCTTCTGCTTACCCGACGTCTGTCCCCGTCGAGTTCGGTGGCATCGTCAGTCCTGGGCGTAGCCGCGGCCTTCTCGATCGCGCATCTCACGACAGCCGGCACCACCGCGCTCCAACTCTGCTGCATTCTGCTGACCGGCTGTCTGTACGGCTGTATCCGACTCCAGTACCGGTCGACTGCGGCAGCGGCTCTCGCCCATGGCGCCTATAACCTGGCACTCTACCTCAGCTACTGGACAGGCATTTCGCACTGACGCACGCGTTCTCAACGGAATCTCCGCTGTCGGCCGTGATGCGGAGTATCGTGGCTGTCCACGAACATGCTGATTTCCCCTGGAGCGCGGCAGGCAGTTTGAGAAGCGTATCGCCGGGTTGCGCGGCCCCCCCCACGAACAGGACGGCCATCGATTGGATTGCCGGCACCGCTGCTGGGGCATACACTGAAGAGTCTCAGCAAGTTATATGAGCCTGCCAACCGTCTTTTCAACCTGCCGTCCCCGAGCCGACGTGCTCGCCGGGACTATCCGCGACGACGAGTTCATGGCGGATCTCTCCAGGGTCGTCAACGGCACCGCGACCGCCGACTACCTCGACCCGATCACGTTCTTTGCCAAGAGCTACCCCACCCGCGGCATGAAGGAGCTGCTCAAGGCTGTTTGCCTGCGGCTATCAGGCCGCGGGGGCGAGGTGTCCTCCATCATCCGGCTGGGGACACAGTACGGCGGTGGTAAAACCCACTCCCTCATCGCCCTGGTGCACGCCGTCCGCGGAATGAAAGGCGTTCCAACACCCGAAACCTTTGTCGATCCCGCGATTCTCCCGACTGGGACCATTCGCATTGCGGCCCTCGACGGAGAGAACGCCGACCCCGCCAATGGACTCACGCTGGAGGCAGGACTGCTCGCCCGCTCGCTCTGGGGCGAGATGGCTTACCGCCTGGCCGGTCGCGCCGGCTACGAGCGGGTTCGGGTCAGCGACGAAAAACATATCGCACCGGGCGCGGACACCATCCGAGAGCTTTTCGGTGGCCAGCCCACGCTGATCCTGCTTGACGAGATCTCCGTCTACCTCCGCAAGGTGGAACGCGCGTTTCCGGATGCGTCCAAGCAGTTCGCCGCCTTCATTCACGACCTCTTCAAGGCCGTGGCCTCCACGCCACAGGTCGCGCTCGTCTACACCCTCGCCGTCGGCAAGGACGACAAAGCCGGCGACGCATATAAAGATGAGAATGAGCGCGCCGCCGCCGCCATGTCCGAAGCGGAAAGCGTCGCCGTGCGAAGCACCACGCCGCTGAACCCGACCGAGGAAGACGAGACGCCCAACGTTCTACGTGCGCGCCTCTTTGAAACCGTGGACCTCGACGCTGCAAAGTCGGTGATCGCCGCATACTCCCAGGTTTGGAGTTCCAACCGGGATGCGCTGCCCGCCGATGCTGCCGACCCGGAACTCCGCGACCGGTTCGCCCGCAGCTATCCGCTCCATCCCAAGCTGCTTGAAATGCTGACCGAGAAAACCTCGTCGCTCAGTACGTTCCAGCGGACACGCGGCATGCTGCGGTTGTTAGCACGCACGATTCACCACCTCTGGAGAATTCAGCCGCCGGACGCGGCTTCGATCCACACGCACCACATGGACCCGGCCTTCGAGCCGATCCGCACCGAGATCAACGTCAAACTCGGCCAAGGCCAGTATGCTCCAGCGGTCAAATCCGATGTCGCCGCCGTTGCGGGTGACGAGCCCGCTCTCGCACAGCGCATCGATGCCCAGAAGTACCCCGGCCTGCCTCCGGTAACGGCCTATGTGGCTCGCACGATCTTCTGGCACACGCTGGCTTACGATTCCGCCAGGGGAATCACCGCCGAGCAATTGAAGCTGTCCGTGTGTTCGCCCGCGCTGGAACCGTCATTCATCGAGCAGGCGCGCGTGCAGTTCGTCACCGATTCCATCTATCTGGACGACCGCCCAGGTGCCCCTCTGCGCTTCATGGTGGAGCCGAATCTCACCATGATCATCCGCCGAATCATGCGGGACATCGACGCTGCCGAAGTTCGCTCCGAACTTGCCGAGCGCATCCGCCAGTTGTTCAGCCTGCCTCGCGGGGAATTCAATGCTGTGCTTTCCCCTGCCGGTCCGTACGAAGTGCCCGACGAAGTCGGCGACGGTCGGCCCTTGCTCGTGGTGATGAGTCACGAATCGACTGCGGTACCTCCCGATCTGCGCCAGCCGCCGCCCGACATCGCCGAGATCTTCGAGTACAAGGGGGCGGATCGCAAGATCCGCGAACTCAAGAACAACCTCGTCTTCGTCGCGGCCGACGAGCGCACCATTCCGAACATGCGCGAGCTGGTGCGCCGCCGACTCGCCCTCGGCTTGCTTCTGAAGCCGGAACATCAGCGCGAACTCGCCGACTACCAGCAGGGTAAGGTCAAGGCCGAATACGAGAAGCTGAAGCTGGATGTGGCCATGGCGATTCTCCAATGCTACCGCCACCTCTTCTACCCTTCGAGTTCGCGGATGACCGGTGCCCAGCTCGATCTGGGGTACACCATCATCGAACTTTCTGGCGCGGGCGATACACCGGGCAATGGCCAGCACCAGGTGGAACGGGTTCTGCACGATCAGAAGAAACTGCTCGACGGCGGCGACATTCCGGATTCGCCGCCCTTCGTGCGCGACCAGACCGGCCTCCGGGTGAAGGGAGAAATGACCACCGCACAGATACGGACCGAGTACCGTCGCGCGCCGAAGCTCTCCATCCTACTGCACGATACGCCGTTGTTCGAATGCATCCGTAACGGCATCGATCAGGGAGTGTTCATATATCGCGAGGGGTCGCAAGTGTGGGGACCCGGCGATCCGCGGCCCGTCATCCACATCAGCGACAACCACTTCCTACACACCGTCAAAGACGCGGAAGATAAAAAGCTGTGGCCGCGCGCGGAACCGCTGGGAATCCGTTTCCAGGCCAATCCCACCACCATCGAGCGGGGTGGGTCTTCCGAATTGGTGGTCAGCGTCAAAGGCGGCGTCCCGCCCTACGCCTACACATCGAATGAACCACAGCTTGCGGCCACTGCAAGCGATCAGGCGACGCAGCAGCTTCGCGTGCGGCCGGAGCAGTCGATGACCTACACCGTCGAGGTCACGGACAGCCGTGGCCAGCGGCAACAAGCCATGGCCGTGGTGACCATCCGGGAGAAATCGGGCGAGATCCAGCCGCCGGTATTGCCCGGATTCAAGCCCGCAGAGCCACCGCCGCCGGAACTCACCGCGCAGGGGCCGCTCGCCCAGGCGCTGTCCGATCTGTGGGACAAGGTGCGCAAGGCCAAGGTGGACAGCATCGCGAGTCTCACCGTGCGCCTGTTCGAAGCCGGCGCCACGTGGAAGGTGCATCAGGCCATGGCGACGCTCCAGGAGGCGGATGTCACGTGCCATTTCGAAGTTGGCATCGAAGCGGACGGTATTGTCGAATTCGAGGTAAACTTCACGGGTCGAGTGGATAAGGCAAACGCAGTGAAATCGTTCCTCGATCCGCAGATTCGGAACGCGGTTGAGACAGACTTTAAGGCCAGCTACAGCCTGGCTTTCAAGCAGCCGCTGTCGCTGAAGGACAGCAGCGCCGACGCTTTCTCCAAGAAACTGACGCAGTATGGGGGTGGCGAGGCCTTTGTCGAGGCGGTCGCCGGAAAGGTATAGATGAAGCCCCTGTATGAACTGCGCATGATCGTCGAATCGACGAGCGTGTGGCGCCTGGAGATCTGGCAGGCGACCTCGCCCGCCACCCCGCGACTGAAAACGCCGGAGCACGTGGCCACCATTCAGGGACCGGGCTTGCGTATCGCCGAGAACCGCCTATTGAAGCGGTTGGCTCGGGAGAAGATCGTGCTCGGCTCGCTGAAGCCGGGAAAGTCGAAACGGTGGCCGCTCGATGAAGAGGTGGCGCTCACGTTGGGATTGCTGTTTCGCGTGCTGGCGCCGATGAAGAACCTGGACCGCATCCGCCAGGTGGCCGAGGGAGTGGAGAAAATGTCGCGCGAGGAGGCGGGTTACTGGCTCGGCATGGCGCTGCACCGTGAGTACCCGCGGCGAGTGCTCGCGTCGTTAAGGATACTGCTGACAACGCCATGAGCAAGAGACGATTGATCGAGGACTGGCTGCCAATTGCGGCGTTAAGCGAGGAATGTGTCCGCGAGCGGCGGTCGATGACTGCACTTCCGCCAACATATTACCTGCATGTGTGGTTTGCACGGCGGCCGCTCGTTGCGAGCCGTGCGGCAATTCTGGGCTGCCAGCTACCGGCAGACTCCGACCGCGGCAAGTTCTTACACGATCTAGGAATCCATGGCGATCCGGTGAAGACGAAGGAGAGGATTGCTCGGGCCAAGATCACCGGTGAAGATCTTGGTTCTGATCCATACGGCTACCCGCGGGCATTCCAGTTCCTGCCGCCAGCGGATGGGAAGCGCTCGAGCGTTCTTGACCCCACTGCGGGTGGTGGCAGTATTCCATTCGAGGCTGTCCGGTTGAATTCGGAGACAATCGCGAACGATCTCAACCCAGTTGCTGCCTTGTTGCTGAGGACAACCGTCGAGCTTCCGTTGCAGTTCGGCGCTGATCTGCTGCGACGATTTGGGGAACTCGCGGCGGAATTCATTCAGCGCGCAACGCCCCACTTTGTCGGCATTTTTCCTAAAGAGCCCGCCGGTGTGTTTACCGTGGATGGCTATCTCTGGGCACGGACTGTCACCTGCCCGTACTGCGGCGGGGTCGTGCCGTTGTCGCCGAACTGGAAGCTCGATAGCTCCGGGCAAATTGGAGTGCGGCTGGTTCCGGAAAACGGCCGCATACGCTTTGACATCGTCGACCGCGAAGCAGATCACTCACCAGGCACGGTGAAAGGCGGGGACGGTACGTGTCCTTTCCCCGATTGCCGCCGGAGCATCGATGGCGACGAGATCAAAGCACAAGCTCAGGCTGGACGGATGGGCCACCAGCTTTACTGTGTCGTCTACAAAGAGCGCCGGATCAAAGGCTACACCAAGAACGGCAGCCCGAAACTCGAAAAAGTCCGTGCCTTTCGCGCACCTCGCCCGGAGGATGACGTAGAAGCCCTGGTTCAACAGAAGATCGCCGAGAAAATGCCGCTTTGGCAAGCGCGCAATATAGTTCCGGATGAGGAGATCGACGCACTCTCGAACTACGACCGCGGTCATCGGCTCTACGGGATCAGTAAGTGGACGCAGATGTTTTCAGCGCGACAGTTGTATGGGCATTGTATCAGCGTTGAGATATTCCAAGACATGCTGAATGAGGTCGCCCGTACCGACCTGGATCGGGCCGCGATGACGTACCTCGGGCTATCGATTGACAAACTGCTGAATTACAACGCCATCGCAGTGCGATGGATTCCGCAACGCGAAGTCATCGCGAGTGTCTTCGATCGCCACAATTTCGCGTTCTACTGGAGCTACACGGAGATCGCTCCTGCTATCACCGGACTCGGATACGACTGGGCAGTCGAACAGACGGGAAAAGCACTACGTGAGCTGACCGAGCTTCTGGGCCAATCCTCCGATGGACGACTCGAGTTCGCCTCCCCTCGGCCAAAGCCACCAGTTCGCATCACCTGCGCCTCGGCCGACGCGCTCCCACTCGCAGATTCGTCCGTTGACTGCGTCGTGATGGACCCACCGTATTACGACAACGTCATGTACGCAGAGCTGTCCGACTTCTTCTATGTGTGGCTCAAGCGAACGGCGGGCTTGCTCTATCCGGAGTTGTTTACGTCCCATCTCACGGACAAAGACCGTGAAGCCGTCGCCAATGCCGCAAAGTTCGCAGGGCAAAAGGGCGGCGCGAAGAACCTTGCCGGCCGCGATTATCAGCGCCGTATGGCATCCATCTTTAAGGAACAACGCCGCGTCCTGAAGCCCGACGGCATCATGACCGTGATGTTCACCCACAAAGCAGCAGGTGCGTGGGATGCACTGGCCAGCGGCCTGATCGAGGCAGGATTCACCATTACTGCATCCTGGCCAGTCAACACTGAGGCTGAAGGCAGCCTGCACATCCGCGAGAAGTCCGCGGCGCGTTCCACCATCTTCCTCGTCTGCCGTGTTCGTGAAAGCGTTCCGGCGAACTCGGAATCGCGGTACTGGGAGGAAGTGGAGCCTACGGTCCGCCAAGCTGTCCGCGCGAAAGTGAAGGAGTTCCAGGAAGCCGGTATCGGCGGCATCGATCTTTATCTCGCCTGCTTCGGACCGGCATTGCAGGTGTTTACCGAGGCGTGGCCGCTCACGCGCGGCACGGCGCGTCCGCAGCCGAAGACTAAGCAGCGCGACCTGTTCGAAGAGTTCGACCCGTACGCCGTCCGGCCGGAGGACGCGCTCGAAGCTGCTAGGCGAGAGGTGAAGCAGTGGCGCATGGAGCAACTGGCCACAGTGAAACGCCAGCACCATCTGGACGCGCTGACCGAGTGGTACGTGCTCGCCTGGGATGCATTCCGTGCACCACGCTTCCCCGCCGATGAAGCTCTGAAACTGGCTCGCGTCGTCGGGCTCGACTTCGATCAGGACGTAAAGAAGAAGGTCTGCGAAGTGAAGGGCGATGATGTGATTCTGTGGGATAGCATCACGCGCCACCGCAAGGGCAGCCTCGGGCACGTCAGCGAAGAGTGTATGCTCGACACGCTGCACTGGGCGGCGAAGACAGGACGCGAACAGAACACCGGCGCCGCACAGAGCTTAATCGACAGTGCACATCTGATCGGGGACCCGACTTTGCTGACCGCGCTTGAGGCACTGCTCAACGTGCTGCCGCCAGTAGTTCCGTCAGGGGGCAAGAAGAAACCTGACGCCAATCTCGCGGGCGCTGCGAACGACTTCGAAGCGCTGGAGCGCTTGCGCAAGCTGGCATTCACTGAAACGGTGCCGGCGCCGAAGATTCCGGAACAGATCCCGCTCGAACTTGCGGATGGGGCAGACGGCCAGGAGGAGGACGCTTAACGTACAGATGTCCGCCAACCTGAACCCTGAAAAGGCGCTGATCTTCCGTATCGTTCACCGCGACGGTCTACCGTGGATCTTCGAGAATGGTCTGCACGCCAAGAATGGAGAAATGTTCGATCCGCAGTATCGGAACATTGGTAACCCGGACCTGATTGACCGGCGTTCCCGGCGCGTGGTTCCCATCCCACCCGACGGTACGCTGAGCGACTACATACCCTTCTACTTCACGCCGTTTTCTATCATGATGTACAACATCAATACCGGCTATGGAGGCATCAAGCATGTGCCGAACGATGAAATTGCGATACTGGTTTCGTCGCTGCATCGCGTGAAGAAGCTCGATATACCTTTTGTATTCACGAATCAGCACGCGTATCCGGCCGCGGCGGAGTTTTTCAGCGATCTGTCGGATCTCGATCGCATCGATTGGCCCCTGCTACAGAGCCGGAACTTTAAACACGACCCCGATGACCCGGGAAAAAAGGAACGTTATCAGGCCGAGGCTCTGATCTGGAAGCACCTGCCACTCGATGCCTTGCTCGGTGTATGCTGCTATAACAAGGCAGCGAGTGCATGGATTCAGTCCGAGACCGCTCGGCGGCAGCTTCAGATTCAAATCAATACGCAACCTGGCTGGTACTTTTAAATGATTGAGTTTCGTCAAGGAAATTTGCTGCAAGCGCCGGTGGAGGCCCTTGTGAACACCGTTAACACCGTCGGCGTGATGGGCAAGGGTATTGCCCTGATGTTCAAGGAGGCGTTTCCCGACAATTTCCGCGCTTACGAGGAGGCCTGCAAGCGCAAGGAAATCCGGGTCGGACGCATGTTCGTCACAGAAAACCTTGCCCTGGAAGGCCCGCATTGGCTGATCAACTTCCCCAGCAAGAAGCACTGGCGCCAACCGTCGAAGCTGGAATGGATCGTCGAGGGACTGAAGGATCTTCGGCGTGTGATCGAAGAGAAGAAGATCGGATCGATCGCGCTGCCGCCTCTCGGGTGTGGGAACGGCGGGCTCGACTGGAGCGACGTGCGCCCGGAGATCGAGAGGGCTCTGGGGGCGTTGGAATCAGTGGAGGTTGTGGTATTTGAACCAACCGAGAAGTACCAGAATGTGGCGAAGCCTACCGGAGTGGCGAAACTGACTCCGGCCCGCGCGCTGGTGGCGGAAATGGTGCGGCGGTACTGGGTGTTGGGTATCGAATGCACCTATCTGGAAGTTCAGAAGCTCTGTTGGTTCCTGGAACGCACGATTCATCAACTGGGCATCGACGACCCGCTGGATTTGCGATTCTCCGCCGACAAATATGGGCCATACTCGGACCGCCTTCGGCATCTGCTGAACGGTCTGGATGGCAGCTACCTGCACTGCGACAAACGATTGAGCGACGCCGGCCCCTCGGATACCATCTGGTTTGACGAGGAGCGCCGGGCGTTCCTCGATCTCTATCTGAAGCAGAACGAGCAGCGCCCGTTGCAGGAGGTGCTGGATCGCACCGCCGCATTGATTGACGGGTTCGAATCGCCGCTTGGCATGGAACTGCTGGCAACGGTGGATTGGCTAATCCAGCGCGAACAGTGTGAGGCGAGCCTCCCCGCAATTCGGGAAGGATTGGCGCGGTGGCCCGCAGGTCCGGACGCGGCCGAACGCAAGTTGCGGCTTTTCAATGACCGCTTGATCGGGTTGGCGCTGGAACGGTTGAACGCGTGATTGGCGCGGACCCGGAAGGCCGCGCGGCCGGGATCGCCGAACCAATGGCACTGCTAACGCAACAAGAGTGGCGCACCAGCTATCGTCACGAAGATGGCGATCTGATCGAGTTGTTCTACAACCCGGCCCTTGCCTGCGCCGTTCAGTACGACCGCATGACCGGTTACTTTTCCGCCGATGCGCTGGCGCTCGCCGCGCGCGGGATTGCAGCGCTCATCACCAACGACGGCCGCATGCGGCTGATCGTTGGTTGCACACTCCAGCAACCCGAGCAGGACGCCATCGGCGAGGGATACGACTGGCGAGCGCGGCTCGAAACGCACCTTCTTGCCGCTGATTTGACGCCCCCGGACGAGGAAGCAGGCCGCGGTCTGGAAATGCTCGCCTGGATGGTGGCGCAGGGACATTTGGATGTGAAGGTGGCTGTGCCCGTCGATCCCGACGGACGGCCCGCCCACGCGCCGGGGTTGTATCACGAGAAGGTTGGCATTCTGACCGATGCCGAGGGCAATCGGCTGAGCTTTTCCGGTTCGATCAACGAGACGGCTGGTGGCTGGGTAAACAACCGGGAGAGCTTCCATGTTCACTGTGGCTGGTTCGGCGGCCGGGAGACCGCCCATCTGGATGACGAGGTAGATGCATTCGCGCGTCTCTGGGAAGGGCGCGCGCGGTCGGTGAAGGTGTTCGATTTCCCCGAGGCGGCGAGGAAGAAATTGCTGGAATTCCTACCCAGGGACGACCGCTTCGTTACGCCACCCAGCCGCAGGGCCATTCAGGAACCGGAGACCCGCAAGCTGCTGGCCGATGAGTTCCGGCGCATTGTCTGGACGTTTATCCATGAGGCGCCGCGCCTCGCGCACGGGCTGCGCGTGGGCGAGATGACCAGTGCCGTCACGCCCTGGCAGCACCAGGTGCGCACGTACACGCGGTTCCTGGCCGAGTGGCCTAGCCGCGTGCTGATTGCCGACGAAGTCGGACTCGGCAAGACGATTTCCGCGGGCCTGATCCTCCGGCAAGCGATCCTGAGCGGCTTGGCGAAGCGGGTCCTCATCCTGACGCCCAAGAGCGTGCAGATACAGTGGCAGAACGAACTGTACGAGAAGTTCAATCTGAACGTCCCGATCTACGACGGGGCGTCACTGCTGTGGAAGCCGGTGCATGGCGGCCGGAGTGCTGTCGAGAAGCCCGTTGCCCGCGACGGGTGGCAGACGGAGCCGGTAGTGCTGGTGTCCAGTTTCCTGATGCGGCGAGCCGACCGGCAGCGAGAACTGCTCGATGCCGCCGATTGGGATCTCCTCATATTGGACGAAGCACACCACGCACGGCGGCGCGGGGCCGGGAGCACCCAGGAGAAAGGACCGAACGCGCTGCTGGGGCTGATGCGGAAGTTGCAGGCGAAATGTGGCTCGCTGCTTCTGCTGACGGCAACTCCTATGCAAGTGCATCCGGTCGAGTTGTGGGATCTGATGGATTTGCTCGGATTGCCGGATGAGTGGCACCGGGACGACGGCATCTTCCTGCGGTATTTCCAATGCGCGTCGGGCAACCCCTCTCCCGAGGATCTGGAGTACATGGCGTCGCTATTCCGCTCGACTGAGGCGACCTTCGGGGAGATAGCGGACGCCGAAGCGGCTCAGATCCTGCCGGGTGTTTCCGCACTGAAGCGCAAGAAGGTGCTGCGCGCGCTACGGGATGTGAGTGCGATCCCGCGCAAGACCTTGGACGCGGATACCCGTCGCGCTGCCACGCGGTTGTTGCAGGCGGCGAGCCCGCTGCGTCACCGCATGGTCAGGAACACGCGCGAATTGCTGCGGCGCTACAATCTTCCAGTCCCGAAGCGTGATCCGCGTGAAGTCGTGGTGGAGATGACCTCGGCGGAAAGTGCGATCTATACCGCCGTGGAGGATTTCATCGGCGATGTGTACCGGGGCGCGCCCCCGGAGAAGCGCTCGGCGGTTGGTTTCGTAATGACTGTGTATCGACGTCGGCTGGCGTCGAGTTTCGAAGCGCTGAAACGGACTCTCAACGGGCGGCTAATGCGGTCGGGAGGCATCACCGAGGAAGACGCTTCGCAGGATGAAACGTCGGACGAGGTGATGTCCGGCGAGGAAGTGGCCTGCCTTGTAGCGGAGGCGCCGGAGGCGATTGACGAACGGGAGCGGATCAACGATCTGCTGCGGCGAATTGCGCAGTTGGGCACGGATAGCAAGGCGCGCCGGCTCAAGGTCGAGTTGGAGGCATGTCTCGCCGATGGATTCGACTCCATGATCGTGTTTACGCAATACACCGACACGATGGAGTACCTCCGCGATTACCTTGCAGATCAGATGCCCGGAATGCCGGTGGCCTGCTATTCCGGCAAGGGCGGCGCGTGGCGCGATGCAAGCGGCCAATGGGTGCCATGCTCGAAGGAGGAAATCAAACGCAGGCTCCGGGACCGGCAGGTGCGGTTGCTGGTGTGTACGGATGCCGCCGGGGAAGGTTTGAACCTTCAGTTCGCTGGCGTATTGGTGAACTACGATTTGCCATGGAATCCCATGAAGGTGGAGCAGCGAATCGGACGTATTGACCGTCTAGGCCAGGAGCGTCCGGTGATTCGAGTCCTGAGCTTTGCCTACAAAGACACCGTGGAGCAAGACGTATTTTTCACCGTTGGAAACCGCATCAATCTGTTTCAGGGAATCGTGGGGCGGCTCCAGCCTATTCTGTCCCGCTTGCCGCGCCGGTTCGAAGAGCTGGCACTGCTCGACCGGGAGGCGCGAGAGACGGCGCGTCAACGATTTCTTGCGGACCTCGAACAACAGGTGAGGGATGCAGACGAAGGCGGTTTCGATATCGATGTGACGGTGGAGGGCTCGCTGGATTTGCCTGCGCTTCCCGAACCGGCTCTGACGCTCCGCGACCTCGACCGCGCGATCCAGATTGCACGCGCGCGGCCGCCCGAGGTGGACTTCCGGCCACTCGATCCCGGATCGTACGGGATTGGGCTGCCGGGCGGCGAGCTCATGCGGGTTACGACCGACGCGGAAGTATTCGAGTTTTCATCGGACAACTTCCAGTTGTTCTCTCCTGGCGGCGACGCATTCGGCGCGTTCTGTGTGGATGGCGCCGGCGGAGGCGCAGATGGCCGGGGAATCGCATGGATGGTCCAGCGTCCCGGCGCCGACGCGGAGTTCGTAGTGGCGACCCGATTCGGGCCGCGGACCGTGGGGAGTTTTGAGGAACTCCTGGCGGCGCTGGATGTTGTTGGGGAGCCCTGCGAATTCCCGCTGACGGACTGGCCCGGCGTGTCCGTTTCGCTGATCGCCTGAATTCGCAATCATTGTTAGCAACCTGCCGGCGTGCTCGACGCTAGAGTATCCGCTACCGAATCGGAGTAGAGAATCGGCGGTCTGGACTCGAATCTGAAAATCGCCCCGAGGGCGTGCGCCAGATCGCAGTCACATTGCAGGATTCCAGGTATTCGATATGCGAATCCCCCGGCCGTTCTGGCAACAGTACAGCCAAGGTCGGATGCCGCAAATAGCATCTGCGGTAATCGAACAGTTGCCCCACAGCGGTTCGTAGAACCACGCGATTCATGCTTGCCTTCGCCTCAATCAACCGCCAAAAGCTGCGATCAAACAGGTCAGTATGCAGTCCCTGGTTACGGAGGTAGTGATGCCCGAACCGTTCCGGCTGGCGCATCCAAGCGACGTACGCTGTAACCAACACAGCTTCCGGTGCATTCCTCGGTAGCCCCGGTATGCCCCCACGATAGGGCGCGAATGGAATTGCGCTGCTGCCTGAACCATCATCAACCAGGTAGTTGCCGTCGCCGGTACTATCAGTAACCAATACAGGCCGCCATGTTTTCGGATTGAAGTACCGAAATTGACCGATGGCGTACCAGCGGCATTTCAATTGAAGCGGCCGATCATTTGGCGGCGTCCGAAGTGTCTTCGGCTTCGCCAATACCAGGTAGCCGGTCTGGCTACGAGTACCGTTTGCGAGGGTTACCGGCTGGGGGCCCTCGACCGACTCGCACTCGAAAATCCGGGTGACGTTGCCATTCTTTTGAACGACAGCCACTAGGCCACCCCGCTGCCGAAGCTGGTGTGGTCTGCCGTGGAGGGGCACCCCACCCAACCGCGCAATGCGGCTTATGCTCCCAGGTGCATCGGACCACCTTATCGCCAGAGCGAGCCTTTGCGCAGCCATAGTGCCAATTGAAGCACGAAACGCCGGGGTTCGTAATGACGGCGTCTGAGCTCCAGCGAGCGCTGCGCCGTTACCTCTGGCCAGTCGGGCGGGCCGCCTGGCTCACCCTCGTGGCATGACCAGGTGATTCAGCACTATGATTAGCGGTATGGCGAAGGCGCCGCTCGGCATCCTCGACGTGCTCTCCCTCAGGGGCTACGATGCGAATCGCTCCGCGAAGCTGGTTACGTCACAAAGATTCCAGGTACGACGTGCACGACCTGTTGCGTCGGGGCTGGTTCGAGGCCTACCAAGCCGGGCAGAGCAAGCCCAAGTTCGACGGCTGCGAGTTCATCGTATCGTTCGTGGGGCTCGAAGGCACGAAGGCCGGTTTATCGGCGTGTACAAAGTCCGAGGGAAGCGCACCCGGCAGCCGTGGACGGTGCGCGGGTGGCGTGGCGCGAGCCAGGTGATTTTGCTGCAGCGAAGGGCGCTTACGAGCGGCAGTGCGAGATCGGCGACATTCTCGCCGGCCGGTACGATTGAGACTCCATGATCGGTCGAAATATCAGCTTTATCGTTGGTCAACATGACGACCAATTGGACGAAGCAATATGGCACCATCGGGGGCGGAGCGGCTTCGTGCTGGATGTTGTCGCCACCCACGAATCGATAGGCCACGAGGTGATTGCGTTGTGGTTCGACAGAACACCGTTCTTGGAAATTCTGTCCGGCTGCGCAAGTATTGATCTCCGCGTCCGATGCGGCCTGGCCGTTACGCAGGCGGGTCCGATAGCATTTATCCTCTGGTGGCTACCGCCAGTCAATGAGGAAGGCGTTCCACATTTCCTGAAGGAGCACGTCCTGGACCCCATGCACGAGAGGAACCGCGAGGTGCTGCGCCGGCTTGGTCGGCAGAACTACCTTCACGTTGCGTTGGTCGGATCTGGCCCGCGTCTCCTAGGCTTGCACGAGTTTAAGAATGAGTACGGCTTCTTCGATCTTTACTCATATGTGCAGGCCGCAGCCGAGAAGGGCTGGCCGGGCTACGACTTCGACGCGGCCCATTCTGCATTCGAGCAAGCGTTCGATGTTAGCGACCTGCTGCACGGCCGCTATCCCGACCTCACGTTGCTGGCTGACGCCGCCACCGATTCGTAGGACCGCGTCCGCCTAGTGCGCGAAATTCCGAGAATCTTTGCCCCCGCTTGTCAAATCGATGGGGGCGAACGGCTCGGCACTTTGTCTGGTGACGGCGATCGAGATTCCGTTAGGACATGACGTGCTACGCGACCGGGTTGGATCATCGGGTGCCAGATGACCAGGCGGGCAATAATTCTCGGAATTTCCACAACGGAAGGAACTCCAGTTTCTTGTTCGCTGCCACCACCTCGGTGCGATAATCCTGAACGGACACTCGTGAGCCCCGCGGAAACACGGCCGAATTGTTCTCCTTGCCTCCAACCTGGACGCAGACTGGGTCTGAGTTCGTGTTCCGGGGCTGGAATCGAGTTCGGCACTCGATCAGGAGGTACACAACAGAGTACACAACAAGCGCCCAATACCACTGAATCCGCGCTCATGACCCTAAATGGCCATCTCCAGAATCAATAACATACACATTGATGCTTTGCCTCCGGAGCAAAAGGTCGGTGGTTCGAATCCACTCGGGCGTACCAATCCAAGCTTTTCCGAATCAACGATTTACCTTCCGCCTCAATCTCATCCTGCCCCAATAAACGTCAAAACGTATCAGGACCGTTTCAAAACCCCGTCAGGCGCACTTCTGCGTAGCTTCGACTCAAGCGCGAGCGGAACAGCGAAAGACCGATCGCCGCTCGCGCTTGATCCACTGATGCGCGGACGGAAGCCGACCATCGGTACTAATCCGGGCGCAGCTTCCTGACATTCACAAATTGAGCCGCCCTTCGGCAACCAGTTCATCATTGACCCCTTCGCTGATTGCGCACATGCGACGGCTCCAGACTCCTCGACGCTCGCTGACGAGTGGGTGTCGAAAAACTCACGCATCAGGCGGGTCGGCACGCCGGCAGCCAATCTGACAGCTTCGCTTCAGAAAGGCAAAGAAGCACATCTCGGCCCCACCGTGCCGTCCATTAGTCCCGACACGCCGTCGGTCACCGGCATCAACCATTCATCGGCAATTCATTGACGGGGGCATGGCTCCCTCGTAGCCTTGTGTCAGGCTGGCTGAATTGAGCGCCTAACGGGTTAGGGACACGCCGGCGGCTCGAAGGAGGTTCGTATGATAAAAAGTTCCAGCCGGTGGAGGGCAGCCTACTGTTCAGGGTTCGGCCCGTTAAGGGCAATCGGCTGGGTCCCGGACATAGCCAGGCTGGGGACTCCCCAAGCCACTGTTGGCCTGCACCCGCTGTGGCCCGATAGATGGATGGTGTTGGCCGGGCGCGGAGAGAAAGGGAAGTGCCGTTTCGCGGATGTACTATGCTTGGCACAATGACGCACAGCGCCCATAGACACTGGCAGCTTCTCGCGCAGCAGCTCGGCTTGTGGGGCCTTTGCCTCCCGTTACTCGGCGTGCCGCAGTGCCTCGCGGCGGCTTGGGCGGCTCCGGGAAACCTGCCCGGCGTGTGGACGCTGCCGGTTGAGATCAAGACCGCTCAGGCATTCGATGCCGTCGTGCTTCCCATGCGTGGTTCGTTCGCGCAACATGACGCGGCGATCGAGCGTCTTCGCGCTTCGCTCGGTTCGGCCGGTGTCGAGCCGACTGGCCCAGTCTTCGGTCGTTACCTCAACGACCCCGCGCAGGTGCGCGAAAGAGACCTGCTGTGGGAGGTCGGGTATCCGGTCCCGCACGGGACGAGAGCCGTCCGGCCATTCGAACTGAGGTCGTTCGAGGCGCGGCTGGTGGCTTCCTTGCGCCTGCACGGCCCTTACTCGGAGAGTGCGCGCAGCTCGCCGGCGCTGTTTGAATGGCTTGCTAAGAACGGCTATTACGCCAATGGCGACTCCTTCGCGTTTTGGAGCGTTGCCTCGACGCCCGATGGCTTCTACACACCCGAGACTGAACTCCGCATTCCCGTGGGGCGAGTCCGCGTCCTTCCATTGCTCTTCCGTTATTTGATTTGCATTTGGGGCGCATACGTCTTCGCGCTATTCTCAATCGTCTATCTTCGGCAACGGCGGCGGCGCCGGATCTCCATCTGGGCGGGCCACCTATGGGCTCTCCTCGGCATTGCCTGCGCGGTTCTCTACTTACTGCCCCTGCTCGCTGAGCTCCTGTATTTGTACGCTCCGTTCAGCGAGCGGCGCTTCGTGATCGTGGACGAATGGTCGGGGACAGCCGGGTTCGTGATTCCGCCCCTGCTCGCGCACCTGTTCTTCCGTGTCACACGTTCCTACCTGCCGAAGCCTCTGCTGTTCCGGTTGGGCGTGATCGCCACGTATGCGGTGGGCACTGCGCTTGCCTTCAGCACCTGGTTCATTGGTTTCCCCGCAGTGTGGACCGACACAGCCGGCCAGGTGGGCGATGGATTCGTGGCCGTGGCTGCCGCGCTGGGCCTGACCATGGTAATGCTCTGTCACGCCAAAGGCACGATCATCAGGGCCGAGCGCCGGGCGTATGTCACGTTATTGGCCGCGACGATTGCAGTCTCGCTTCTTGGTGTTGTCTTCCCCGGAAGATCTGCGGACGGCTTCCTGGAACCGTTGCTTCGCGCGATGCCGATCCCGTTATTCTTCGCGACCATGTATTACAACGAACGCGCGGTCTTCTTCGATATCGTCGCGAAGCGGGGCCTGTTCACGCTGGCGATGTTGATTCTGTTGATGAGCTACTTTGCGCTGGTTCCTTCCTGGTTGTGGAGCATTCGCCTGGGATGGCTCGGGAGTTGGGTATACCCGCTTTCGGCACTACCGCTGGCGCTCGTCGCGCCTGGGCTGTATGGCCGTCTTTCTTCGTATCTCGATCACCACTGGCTGGGGCGGAACCTGTCTCCAGCCGACGCGCACCAATTCTTCCTCGCTGGCCTCGCCACCGCCACGGCGGAAGAAAGCCTGGTAGCCGCGGCCGAGCAGCATCTCGCGGCGATCTATCATGCCGCGGCCCGGGTGACGCTCGGTCCAGCAGCGGATTCCTCGATGGCCCTGGCCGAGAGTTTTGAAGTGCCCCTCGCCTCGCGAGGCGAACGGCAGGGAAGTGTGCGGGTGGAGACGCCCGCCGGCGGGCGCCCCTTCCTCAGCGAGGATCGGCAGCTCCTCACCTCGCTGGCCGAATCCCTGGCCCTGGCGCTGGAGAATGTCCGCCTTCGCGAAAAGGAGTTGCGGCAGGAGCGGAGAGAACACGATCTGATGCTCCACGCCAGCCGTGCCGAACTGAAGTCCCTGCGCGCGCAGATCAATCCGCACTTTCTCTTCAACGCTCTGAACTCGATTGCCGCCTTGATCGCGATCGAGCCGGAACAGGCCGAGCTCACGGTCGAGCGCCTGGCCGAGCTGTTTCGCTACGCTCTGCGCCGCTCGGACAAGGAATGGGTGCGTGTCGAGGACGAGATGGCCTTCGTGCAATGCTATCTCGATGTGGAGGAGACCCGCTTTCACAAGCGCCTGAAGGTGAGTGTGGAACAGGACGAAGCCGCATGCCGGGCGCTGGTGCCTGCCATGATGGTCCACACGCTCGTGGAAAACGCCGTCAAGCACGGCATCGCGACTACGCGCGGCGCGGGGAGCATCGAAGTTCGCACTTCCCGGCAGGATGGCGCGCTCCACATCGAAGTTCGCGATAGCGGTCCGGGCTTCGCAGACGGTGGCGCCGATCCGCTCAATACGCCGGGCCATGGCTTGAAGAATGTCCAGGACCGCTTGCGAGCCCATTTCGGACAGGCTGGGTGTTTGACGTTTGGCCGCGACCAGGACGCATCGATGACCACGGTTTCGATCGCCATGCCTTTTCTGCTGGTCGCGCCGGGCGAGCCGAACGGAGCGGCGCGATGAACGTCCTGCTGGCCGACGACGAGGAGTTAGCGCGCACCCGCCTCCGGAAACTGCTGGCCGGCTATGGTGATGTGATCGTCGTGGGCGAGGCCGGCGACGGTGAAGAAGCCATCCAACAGGTCGCCGAATTGCGGCCGGACGCCGTTTTCCTCGACATCAAGATGCCCGGAGCGGACGGCCTTGAGGTCGTCAGGTCGCTCGGTTCGCGGCGGCCTAAGATCGTCTTCTGCACCGCCTTCGACGAATACGCCGTCGAGGCCTTCGAACTGCACGCCGTCGACTATCTCCTCAAGCCCGTAACGCGCGCGAGACTGGCTGTGTGCATCGAACACCTGCGGCGGATACCCGCTGCGGAATGGGATGTTGCCGTCGAGCGGATCGCGGGCAGCAACGCGATGGGCGCGACGCGCTTCCTCGCCCGCTGCGGCGCCAAGTATCGGGTCATCGGCCAGAAAGAGGTCGAGTACTTCAGCTTTGAAGAAGGGTCCACCGCTCTGCACACGGCTGCGGGCCGTTTCGCGATGGATCCGACACTTAACGTCCTGGAGAGCCGCCTCGACCCGCGTCAGTTCTTCCGCATCTCGCGGGGCGTCATCGTCAGGTTGGACGCCGTCCTCGAGGTGGCTCCCTTGATCGGCGGTTACGGCGAAGTCCGCCTCCGCAACGGCACGTGTTTCCCGGTGAGCCGCCGGAGATTCCGCAAGCTGCTCGAAGAGCTCGAAGGCCACTCGGCAGAGGCTCGCTAAGGCATAGGTGGAACCGGCTGTTCCCGCCATCGAACCACTGGTCACTCCTAATGACCGCCCATCGTGAATCGTTTGGCGGCGGCCTTGCCTGGCCTTACGATTAGTGTGCCGAGTAACGCCCGGAGTACCAGAGCATGACACGACCCTCTGTGTTCGTCTTAGTAGGTTTCCTGATGCTGTTCCTGACCGGCTGTCCGGACGAACCGGGGCTTCCGGCCCCGCCTCCGCCAACTCCACTCGATCCCCAGTACGTGGCGTGTATTTCGACTGTGCCGGTTGACGCCGGCAACCCGAACCAGCCGGTGATTACGCTGATCGGTCCCCGAGTCATCAGCCAGCCGCTGGGCACCCCTTATGTCGACGCAGGTGCAACCGCCAGCGATCCGCACGATGGCGACATCACGAACCAGATCGTCGTCACGGGGCTGGCCGAGTTGAAAACGAATACGGTGGGTGACTACCTGGTTCGATATAACGTGGTGGATAGCGCCCAATTGCGCGCGGTGGAGGTGGTGCGGGTGGTGCGTGTGACCGATGGCACGTTCCAGGAGCAAACACCCAGGGACATCGGCACCACGAGTGCCCATTTACCTTACTACGAGCACCTGCCGGTGCATTACAGCGACGATCCCACCGAGACGTATCCGGTACTGATCTTCCAGCACGGTTGGGGTGGGGCGCGATTTACCGTCGACGGGACAGCCGTTCAGATGCCCCTATCCGGGCTGGCGAACAGCGACGTGGTGGGATTGATTAACAATGGGCAATGGGACGATTCGCGCCCCTTCATCGTGCTCTCTCCACAGCGGTGCGTGGACCCTCTGACTTACGTCGTGACCGCGTGGGAGACGAAGCGGTTTATCGACTATGCCATCAACACGTACCAGATCGACCCGGCGCGTATTTACCTGGCTGGTTTCAGTCAGGGTTCCGGCGACACGTGGGACTATGTTACGAATTTCCCCCACCAGCTCGCGGCCGTGGTTCCGATATCCGGTCCCTATGGAAACACATCAGGTTGCCTGCTGAAGGATACGCCGGCCTGGGCGTTTCAGGCCGCCGATGATCAGTACGTCCTTCCTCAGGGCCAAATCGATACGGTCAACTCCATCAATGCCTGCAATCCGCCCGAACGAGCCAAGCTAACACTTTTCCCAACCGGCGGCCACACGGATCAGACGATGAACCTTGCCGGCCTCGGGCAGGGCGAGGCGCCCTACGATGTCTACGACGAGAGCATTTATGACTGGCTGCTGGCGCACATCCGCACCCCAGGCGCGCCCGCTTCGCAAACAGCGAACGCGGCCGGCATACTGGCCGGCGCGCCGGAGAGCGCCGCGCAGGTGGCTGCCATGGTCGAACCAGTGGTCGTGGCGCTCACGGTCAACCGCGCGACGATCCGCTTAGGCCAGCCGGCCACGCTTGCCTGGACCGCGGCGGGCGCCGGGTCCTGTGTGGCATCGGGCGACTGGTCCGGCGGGCGGCCCGCGAGGGGAGCCGAGTCCTTTGTGCCGCCTGCTCCCGGTTCCTACGGCTATGTCTTGACCTGCTCGGGACCGGCGGGCGTTGCCGCGCAGTCGGTGTCGTTGACGGTACAAGCGGCTGGTGATTTCTCAATACCCGAACGGTGAGGACTTCGAGATGAAAGCACTGTGGTGCTGTTCGATATACGGACGCTGCGCAGGCTCCAGCGCCCTCCGTATCACGCTGGCGCTGCAGGCTGTGTTGATGACGATCGAACTTGGCGCACTGGTCCAGCCCGCGCGGGCGGCACAGCCGTGGACGATTCCCGCCCTTCAGGAATGGACGGATCGGGCGGGCTCATACACATTTGGCCCCGGTTCGAGAATTGTTGTCGATCCGGCTTCTTCGAGCCAGATCTCCACCACGGCGTTTACATTTGGCGGCGAGCTGGCGGTTCTCACCGGATTGACGGTTCCCGTGGTCACCGGAACCAGCCCGCAAGCGGGCGACATTTCGCTGGCCCTGGGAGCGGCGGACTCCACGATTGGAGAAGAGGGATACCTTCTAACTCTCGCCGATCACATCACAATTAGCGCCCAAGCGGACGCGGGCGTGTTTTACGGAACTCGAAGCGTTCTGCAAATGTTGAAGCAGGGACTTACGATTCAGGCCGGCACGGCGCGCGACTGGCCGGACTTCTCGGAGCGGGCTCTGATGCTGTCCATGGAAACGTATTACTCACTTCCATTCCTCGAGCGTCACATCAAGGACTTGGCCTATCTCAAGCTGAACTACCTGCATCTTCATCTTTCCGACAACCAGGAGTTTCGGCTGGAAAGCAGCAGCCATCCCGAAATCGTCGCGTCGCAGTTTTACAGCAAAGCCGAAATGACGGACCTCATCGAGCTTGCGCGCGAATACCATGTGATGATCGTGCCGGAGATCGACGTTCCGGCACATTCGCAGGCAATGCTGGCGCCGCATCCGGATCTGGCACTGCCGGGCAACCCGGACAAAATGGATCTGAGCAAACCAGGCAACTATGCGCTGATCGAGGACCTGCTGAACGAGTATCTGCCTCTGTTCCCGGCGCCCTTCTGGCACACGGGGTTCGATGAGTACCTTACTTTCGACGACTACTCGCAGTATCCGCAACTGCTGACTTATGCGCGGCAGTTATATGGGCCGAACGCGAGTTATCAGGACATATACATAGGTTTCGCCAACTGGATCGACGGCATCGTGAAGGCCCATGGAAAGCAGTTGCGCGCCTGGAACGACATTTATGAAGTCGTGGGCAGCGCGCAGACTCCGAATCCCGACATTGTGATTGAGGAGTGGTGGCCCTATGTTCCGCCGGAAAGCATTTTCGCGAGAGGCCACAGCATGATGAACTGCGACTCGTTTACGCTTTACTACGTGCCAGGCGCGGGTGCGGGTGAACCGGCGAACCCGGTGAACCTATACGAGAACTGGGCCCCCAATAAGGAGTGGGCCGAGAACGCGAGCTGGGTGGCCAGCACGCAGAGTTGGGGGAACCCGACTTTCGTGGAATTCCCGGCGTCGACGCCGGCCATTTTGGGTGGGAAGCTCCACGTCTGGAGCAATACCAGTGGCACCGCGGTGGAGAACGGTATTCAGCAGGGCATTGCTCCCGATCTCCGCGGTCTCGCCCAGAACAGTTGGGGATCGCCCAAGCTGACGCCCACGTTCAGCGCGTTCGCCAGTATTATGGATGCGATTGGCGACACTGCCGACTGGGCGTCTCCCTTGGCGCCGGCCATCAGCCCCGGCGGCGCTGCTAATGCGGCCAGCTATACCGCCGGAGCCGCGCTCGCTCCCGGCAGCATCGTTTCGGTTTTTGGTTCCTTCCCGCTGTATGCTCCGATCGAAGCCTCCAGCCTGCCGCTTCCGCCCAGCCTGGTCGGTGTGTCTGTGAACGCCGGTGGATTCTCAGCGCCACTGTTTTTCGCCGCCGGCGGACAGGTGAATCTCCAGGTACCCTGGGAACTGGCTGGACAGTCCCAGACGACCATCGCCGCCACGGCTTGGGGCCAGACCAGCCCCGCTCAGACCGTCAATCTGGGGCCCTTCTCGCCCGGCATATTCAGCATGAACGCGCAGGGATCCGGTCAGGGCGCCGTTCAGGACACTTCGTACCGGCTGGTGGATTCTTCCAACCCGGCGGAGGCAGGGAGCACCGTCCTCATCTACTGCACGGGCCTGGGAGCCGTAACCAACCAGCCGCCGACCGGCTCCCCCGCACCGGCAAGTCCGCTCGCTGAAACGACGACCAAGCCCACGGTGCTGATCGGCGGCGCGCCGGCCAGCGTACAGTTCTCGGGCCTCGCGCCAGGGATGGTCGGTACGTATCAGGTGAACGCGGTCGTCCCTTCCGGTTCGGCTACCGGCGACACCGTTCCCGTTGCGATTTCCATCGGTGGGATTACCTCGAACACGGTGACGATCGCGATAAAAAACACGATGGTGTCCGAAGTCCGTGTCCAGGAATGACATGCGCTTTCTGGCAAGGATTAGGAATGATAACGCGCCAGGGTCTCGCAATCGTCCCTGTTTAACCGCCAATGTGTAACACCGGAAACATTGTCCCAGGCGTGTTTACTCCGGCGCTGGTCAAATGTCGCCGATTCGCATTCAAGATCACCAGCCATGGTGCCATGGTCAGTCCGGCTGCCTTCCTGGGGCGACGCGAAGTGCTAGTCTCGTCGCCCTCGGATGGGCGCCGCCCGCAGTCCAGATACAACCAGGAGATCCATTGTGCTCAAGCCCACACGACTTGCGGGTGCGAAATGCGGAACCAGTCTGGGACCCCGCCCTCCCGGTGCTGTCGAAAGTCCGGCTCGATCTTCTCGATCCCTCCGTCCTTGAGTTGATCGAGCTGACGCATCAGCCGCTGGATCTCAGACGAGAGTTTGAAATCGGGCAATTCGCCCCCAGGAGCAATTGGATTTGATTCGCGCAATCGTGGACTCCGTGGAACCGGATGGAGGACATCTGATTGACGTGTTTAAGTGTTATTTAGAGGGACCAGCGCTGTCGATCGGCAGCTCCGTCTATGACAGTGGCGACGAGGCGGCCAACCACAGAATGGCTACCGATAGGAGGCGATAACGCTCGCCAAAGTCGGACCGCGACGCCCCACCGCGATGCCCTCAACATTCTCCGAGTGGCCGACAATCCGCCCGGAGTTGGCCGGTAAACGCTACGGCGTCAGCGAGGATCTATCTGCCGATTTGGAGTCATTGCAGCACTAACGCCGGCGGCCTTGCCGCGGGTCGAGCAAAACGGCTGCAATCTCCTGCCGGGTCCCGCGCGTATATAGAGAAATGCGACGATATTTTCGCCCGCTCTGGCTCTGTGCCGCATTGGCCCTGCAAGCGCAAACTCCGCAGCCGGAACCCGCGATTCTGCAGGCGCTTGCCGCCCACGAATACAACCTCGCGAGCGACGGCCGCGACTTCCTGCTCGCCGAAGCCCGCAACAGCAACTACTTTCTGCTGGGGGAACTCCACGGCGAAAATGAAATCCCCGCGCTGCTCCACGCGATCTGGCCCGCGATGTGGAAGGACGGCTATCGTCACGTTGCCGCCGAAATCAGCCCCTGGGCTGCCGACCAGTTGCAGACCTTTTCCGCAGGCAAAGGACCTGCCATCCAGGGCCTCTGGACCAGAAGCCAGGCCGACGACGTTCGTTCCGTCGCACCGCACGGCGCCCAGGTCGTCTGGGGATGCGATATGGAAGAGGTACAGGTGGAGTCTCTCATCCGCGAGCTCGCAAGGGTGAATCCAGCCGATCCCGTTCTCGCCCAAATGGTTCAACTGACGAAGGACAAGTACGTCAGAGCCATGGCGCCCGCATTGCTGGAAATGGCCCGCCGCGCCAAAGACCAAAAGGATGAAAGGCTGAACGGCCTGTCCCTGCGCCATAGCCTGCTGGCAACTCTGAATGTCGAATCGAACCGGATCGGTCCGGACACCAGAATGATTGCGCAAAACGCCCGCGAGTTACTGATGAAACAACAGCTTCTCGCTCACATGGAGGGTGCCACGGGGAAAGTGCTGCTGCGTTTCGGACGCAACCATCTGCATCGCGGCTACGATGCACGCGGCATCTCGACCCTGGGCAACTTCGTTGCGGAGTTCGCGACGGCGAACGGGCAAAAGGTCTTCAACGTCGGAGCTTTCGCGGCTGGCGGCAAAGAAACGCTGCTGGGAAATACATTCGACGCCGACGAGCGTACTGACGAACTGACCTTCGCCCTCCTCGCGGACCAGGCGAAATATCCGGCAACCCTCTACGATCTCAGGCCGCTCCGCAGTCTTCTTCACCGCATCCCGCAGGAAAAACGCTCGGCCCTCGAGACCAATCTGATCTACTGGAGCGACGCTTATGATGCACTCCTCTGTTACAAAGTGGTCACGCCACTGCAGTTCTGAAGCCTCACGACCGTTTGGGCGACGCCGCCGCGCCCGACGGCAGTCCCCCGTCGAGCGTAAGTTCCAGGTGATTACCCGCGTGTAGTCGCCCAGCGTTTACGGACGTTTTCCGCTCGCGATTGATGGTTCCGGGCGAGTCACGCTACTCGGAGGCAGCGCGGCGGGCCGGCCAGCCCGCGGAGTTGGCTACCGATATTGGTACTTGACGCTCGCGTGGATCGAGCTACTCGGCTAGCAGGTGCAGTCGTGAGTTTCCGTGAAGCGACGATCCGTTCGAGTTTCGCGAGGTCGCCGGGGATGGCACTCGCTCGGCGCTAGCCCAAGGATCTTGCGACCATGTCATAATGGGCGGCATGTTTCGTGGACTTCTCTTTCTCTTGTCGTTGTCGGTGTGCTTTGGCCGGTCCAACATGCCGCCAGAAGCCGATCAAAATCTTGCCCGGGAGATCTATAAGGAGATGGTCGAGATCAAGTCGGGCTACACCACCGGGGCGACGACGCCGGTGGCGGAGGCAGCGGCGAGACGGCTGCGGGCGGCAGGTTTTCCGGAGCGCGATATTTTTGTCGGCGGAGCTAGCCCTGCGAAGGGGAATCTCGTGGTGCGGTATCACGGGTCCGGAAGGCTCAGGCCGATCCTTCTGCTGGCACATATCGACGTGGTGGAGGCGAACAGGGAAGACTGGAGCCTGGACCCGTTCACGTTGACGGAGAAAGACGGGTATTTCTATGGGCGCGGGACGGCGGACGACAAGGCGCAAGCGGCGGTCTGGGTCGCGAACCTGATCCGGTACCGGCGAGAGGGCTATCAGCCGGACCGGGACATCATGGTGGCGCTGACAGCGGACGAGGAGGGCGGGGGGCCGTATAACGGGGTTGCGTGGCTGCTCAAGAATCATCGGGAGCTGATCGATGGGGAGTTCTGCCTGAACGAGGGCGGGCGGGGGCAGATGGTGAATGGGGTGAAGGTATCGAACAATCTGCAAGCTGCCGAAAAGTGGTATCTCGACCTTCGCCTGGAGGTGCGAAACAAGGGCGGGCACAGCTCCGTGCCGACGGCGGACAACGCGATCTATAGGCTGGCGCAGGCGCTGGTGCGAGTGAGTCAGGTCGAGTTCCCCCTGAAGGTGAGCGAAGTCACACGCGCTTACTTCGGTGGACAGGCGAAACTCGACCGGACGAGCGAGAAGGACACACTGGCGGCGGCCGCGAAGGGCGACCCGGCAGCGATCGAGCGCGTGGCCGAGAGTTCCCCGGTCTGGAATTCCATGCTGCGTACGACCTGCGTGGCCACCATGCTGGAGGGCGGACATGCGCGCAACGCGCTGCCGCAACTTGCCGCCGCGAACGTGAACTGCCGGGTTCTTCCGGGCGAGTCGTTGGAGGAAGTGCTGGAGAGGGTGAAGGGGGCCGTGGGGGACGCCCAAGTGACGATCTCGGTAACCACGCGCGAGGAGAACTCTCCGGCATCGCCGCTGCGAGAGGACTTGGTTCGGACGATGTCCGCCATCACGGACGAGATGTGGCCCGGAGTGGCGGTCGTGCCCACGTTGAGCACTGGCGCGACCGACGGGCGGATGTTGCGGGTGGCGGGAATTCCAACCTATGGCGTGCAAGGCTTTTTCGGAGAACGCGACGATTACCGGGCGCACGGGCGCGACGAGCGGATGCTGGTTCAGTCGTTCTACGAGGGACAGACGTTTCTTTATAGCTTGGTAAAGAAGTTGTCGAAGGCCCAGTAGGCCAAGGCGCGCGGCGCCGATGGACATGGGGCCCCAGTTGTCGGCGCCGGTGGGAAAGGGTACGGGCCAGGGGCTTGCGATTGCTCAGTCCGTGATCGTGCGGAAGCACGGGGGCACACTCAGTTTCGAATCCGAAGGCGGCGTTGGTACGACATTTTTGATCCAGTTGCCGTTTTTTACTTAATGGACGGAAAGGCAAAGACTTGAGCGCAGGACCGGTTCCCCAGCCCTTCTTGAACTCGGTCTGGTGCCCGGTTCGGTTGCCGTCGCTGGGGAACGGCCACGGGCCGGGACTGAATGCCTCGACGGCGATGTCGGTCAATGGAACCTCGGCAACCCCGGTTCGGGTCTTGGAGTCGTCGATGAACGCCACCTTGTCGGCAAGGTCCACCTGCTCCTTCTTCGACGTAAATATCGCCCGGCGGTGCTTGCTGGGCCAGCGCGATGCCCGGAGACGCCCAAAGCAGGATTGATTTCATCAGATGCTCCGTCGCTCACTCGCGCCCGGGATTCAAGGCGTTGGAACAACGGCACTCTCCCTGAGTCCAATAGCATTTGTACTGCGCACATTCCCCTTCGTTGCGGGCGTTCTTCTCCACGAAGTAGCTGGCCAGCTTCTGCACCGTTCCTCTCGCCGCGTCTTCCTGGCGATGGCGCTCATCGATATTTCCGATTTCCTTCTGCATATCGGCCCGCAAGGAGGGGTCGAGCTGCAGCGCCTTTTGAAAATCGGCACTGGCGTGCGCCCGATCGTTCAAGGTGTAATACACCCACCCGCGCCCCAGGTAGCTGCGCGGCGATCGCGGATTCAGCGCGATCGCGTGGTTGAAAGCATCCAGCGCCCGCAGCGCGTTGGCGTGGTTGTGATGCGTCCAGTCGTCTCCAGCGTCGTAGTTGACGTCGCCATAGTTGTGCCAGGCTGAAAAATCCTTGGGATCGAGGTGGATCGCTTTCTCCAGGTCCTTGGCCGCGAGCCAGGACCAGAACATCGCGTAGCGGCTGGTCCGCGCCAGTCTTTCGTCGTCAACCCCCCGGTCCACCAGGGCGCCTTCGTCGTTGGGATTCTTAAGCAGGGCCGCATTGTCGTGCCAGAATTGCCGCACCACCCGCGGATCGCAGCTTTGGAGCGCCCGCTGCGGCGAACCCCATCTGTCCTCCCATCCGGGTATCTGCTGGGCCGCCGCGTTTCCGGCCAGGAATACCATCGCGGCGATGCGCATAAGCTGAGTGGGAAAATCGAACGTCATTTTGCCTCTCCTTCTTCTCGTTCTTCCGCGGATCGCCGCCGGACGGTCCTACTGGAGTCCCCGCGGATCGCCGCCGCCCTTGGCCTTCCATTCCTAACTCCATTTCGAGCTTGATCAGTGGATCGGAGGCCCACCATTGTTCGGATTCTCCGCGCCACCCCGCCCCTTCCATTGCGCATACAAGATTGTTCCCAGAGTGCTGTGCATCGCCGACGACGCACCGCCAAAGGAAGCTTGCGCCTTCGCCCATGAAGCGGCAAACTCGGCGTTTCGGAGACTGGCAAGGTAGTTACCGAAAGCGCGCTCGTCAGCGAAACGCGCCGGTGCGCGCGCATTCGCGAGCGCGTCCGCTATCCACTGGCCGTCCCCCGAAGCTCTCAACAATGCGATCGCCTTTCGACGATCGCGTGGGACCCCTTCGCCTAACTCATACTGGATTCCAATCGCCTCCTGAGCCATGTCGAAACCCTGGTTCGCACTCTTAATATAAAGTTCCGTGGCTTTGGCTGGGTCCTTCGGGAGGCCGCCTTCCCCTTCCTCGTACATGCCGCCCAATGCGAACTCCGAGGCGCGATGCCCTTGCGCGGCAGCCGCGCTGAACCAATAGGCCGCCGCTCGATCGTCGGCCTTCACACCGTGGCCGTCTTGATAGAGGATGCCGAGAGTCGCCTGGGCGCGCTTGTCGCCCATATTGGCGGCCTTCATGAGCAACGGGTAAGCATCCCGGTACCGGTTCCGATCAAGCAGTCCGGACGCGTACTGCCATAATCGATTCGCGGCCGCCTGCTGGCCGCCAGGAACACCCAGAGGCGGCGGGGTGGACGGGACGACAAAGTGAATTTCCGGCGGCGGAGCCGGAGTCGGTTTGATCTGGACTTGTCCGTAATTGCCGGCAAGAGGGCCCGGACAATAGACCAGAGCGAACCCATATTTCGTGCACTGCGGATTCTCTCGGACGACTTGAGTCACCCGGTCCTGTGGAACTCGATAGCCGAACACGCAAGGATTTGGCTGGTTATAGAGGGGTGAGTTGGGGCTCACTGGAAACGGACAGTTCAGTTGGGCTGAAGTTGGCCGCTGCGCATGTGCCAAACCGCACATCAAGAACAAGCCGACCGGCACAATTCGAACACTTCCCGGATGTATCATCGATCCCCCTCCAGCCCGATGAAGATCGGGTTTACGTATACTGATTTATTGCCTGGGGACGTCTGAGAAGTCCTTAGGGCGTTCTGAATTTTTCTGAAAGTGCCCGTTTTTAAGGAGTTGCGCAGGTGCCTGCCGAACCGGTCGAGAAATATCGCTTCGGTGATTTCGAGCTTCTGCCGCGGCAGCGGGTGCTCCTGCGCGCCGGGTCGCGAATTCCTCTGACCCCCAAGCCGCTCGGTACGCTCCTCCTGCTGGTCGCCCGTGCGGGGCAAACCGTGACTAAGGAAGAGCTCTTCGACGAAGTCTGGAACGGCGCCGCGGTGGAAGAGAACAACCTGACGCAGAGTATCTCGGCGCTGCGGAAGGCTCTGGGGGAAAAGCGGGGCGAAAATCGCTACATCGTCACCGATCCGAGCCGCGGCTACCGTTTCGTCGCGCCGGTGTCGCATGTTCGCGAGGAAACCGCCGCCTCGGCGCCTCCTCGCGGCCGGGTACCCAACCTGCCCGTGGCGATTGGCGGATTACTCCTGATGGCCGCGGTTCTGGCCGTGTGGATCCGCTACCGTCAGGTTGCCGTACAGCCCGTCACCCGCCCATCCATCGCCGTTTTGCGTGTCCGCGATTTATCCAAGAATTCCACGGAAGCGTGGCTGCAAACCGCGCTTCCGGAAATGCTCACTTCCGAACTCGCCGCCGGAAACAAGCTGCGGACCGTTCCCACCGAAGACGTGGCCCGATGGCGAATCGATGCCGGGGCGGCGATCGACAATCAATCGCAATCCGCGGTTCTTCATTCCGCCAGTACCGGGCTGGGGGCTGACACGGTCGTCCTGGGTACCTATGTCGTGACGGGGATCTGTCCCGAATGCCGCATCCGCGTGGATCTCGGCGTGATTCAGGCGCGCACGGGTGAACGATTAGGCACCGTGATCGAGGAGGGATCGGCGGCCGACCTGCTCGATCTCACCACCCGTTTGGGCCATGGTCTGCGCGCGCAATTGGGACTGAAGAACGAGGTCGCCCCGACGTCCAAATGGCCGGCGGCGAGCGGCATGCGCGAGTATTCGGAAGGGCTGGCGAGTCTGCGCCAGGGGGATCCGCTGGCCGCGCGGCAACATCTCGAAGCCGCCGGCGCCGCCGACCCGCAGAACGCGCTCATCCACTCCGCGCTGGCGGAAACCTGGACGGCGCTCGGCTACGGAATCCGCGCCAATGAAGAAGACAAACGCGCCTACGATCTGGCAGGCACGCTTGATCGGCTGGATCAGCTCGGCCTGGAGGCGCGATACCGCGCCAGCGTCAAGGATTGGGACCGCGCCATCGAAATATATAAGACGATTTTCAAGCTATTCCCCGACAGCCTGAACGATGGACTCAACCTGGCGGCCATGCAGTGGAAAGCTCAGCGCGTGCCGGATGCCACGGCCACTTTGAACCAATTGCGCCGCCTGCCAAAACCGGCCGGCAACGATCCGCGAATCGATTTGTCCGAAGCTCGCGCAGTCGGCACTTTGAACGATTTCACCCGCACGCGGACACTGGCTCACGCCGCCGCGGAGGAAGCCCAGGCTCGTGGCGCGCGCTATTTGTATGCCAAGGCCCGATTGCTCGAGGGCGGAGCCATGCAGAGCATGGCTGCTCCCAATGCCCTCGCGGTGCAGGATGAGGCCCGTAAGATCTGCGAGGCCATCGGCGATCGCAATTGTGTCAGCCAGGCCTGGCGCATTCGCGGAAACTACCTCTATTACACGGGCGACTTTCAGGCTGCACAAGACGCGTATGCGCAGGGGGTCGGGATCGCACGCGAGCTCGGCAACAACGCGGAGCTGGCCAATCTTCTGGTGGGTTATGGAGTGGTCGAAAAGGTCAATCGGAACTGGCCGCAGGCCGAGCGGAATTTCCAGGAAGCGATTTCTCTGAAACTGCAGGTCGGCTTCAATCCCAATGAGGTGCGGAATGAACTTGCCGAACTTTACTTGACGATGGGCAGTCTGAAGGACGCCGAAAGGCTCCTTCAGTTTGAGGAGACCACCATCGAGCAAGCCGGCGCGCATGAAGACTCCGGGGATATGCTGATGCTCGAAGCCGCACTGGCGCGCTTGCGGGGCCAACTGGATCGCGCTCGGCAACTCGCCGACCGCGGCGTGACCGAACTGCGCCGTACCGGCGACCCGTCAGTGGTGACGGCGGGGCTATCGCAAAGGAGTTCCCTCTACACGGCGGAGGGAAAACTCGCGGAAGCGGAAAAGGATCTGGCCGAAGCCGGCGATGGAACCGGGCCTGAAAATGTAGGCGCGATCACGCTATCGCGAGCCGAGCTCGCGATTGCCAACGGTCAGTTGCAAACTGCCGCGCAGGAATCCGCAAAGGCGGCCCAGGCTTTCGACAAGGCGCATCTGGACGATCTTGCCACGCAGGCATTTGTTACCGCCGCGGATGCTCTCGATATGTCCGGACGCCAGGCAGAAGCACTGGCGGCATGCGGCGAAGCCGGCAAGCGCGCGGGGCTTACTCCGAATGAGCTGGCCGGCGCCATGGCTCTGGTGTGTTCGTGGCGCCTTTCCACCGGAGAGTCGGCCACCATACCTGCGCAATTGCAGGCGAAAATCGCGAGGCTATCGAACCCGGAACTGAAATCGACTTTGGATTACGCCCGCGCGTTACGAATGAAACGGGCAGGCGGGGCGAATTATCGGGTGGCTGCCCGCGAGATCGCCGCGGAAGCCGTGAAGCTGGGATACGTCACGCTATCGCGACGCGCCGCGTCCCTGGTGGAACACCCTTAGCTAAGCTAGGCAGGGAGAATTATACGGCCCGACCGGCCTAGGTGGAGGTGACTTGAGGAATACAATCGAAGCAGTGGATCGGGCTGCATCGGGCTTTCCATGAATTCGGCCTGGCCGATTTGCGAGGCCGTTGCATCCTTGCTGTATACGATGACATGGGCACCGAAGATCATGAGGCTTCGTCAGGGGCGAGCGCCAGCGCGCTGGCCACGACTGAATACAGATCCAGCATCCGGAACGGCTTGCTGATGAACCTGGCGCGCGGGGAAATGGCCTCCGCGGCAAGGTACCCCGACATCATGACAACAGCAATAGTGGGGCACATCTTGGTGATCCTTCTGACCAACTCCGGCCCGCACATCTCGGGCATGATGACATCGGACACCACCAAATCGAAACACGGCGCGGTCTGCATTAGCTCCAATGCTTGCCTGGGACCGGACACTGCGTGGACTTCATACCCCTGGGCGGAAAGCGCCTTGCACACCAGACTTAGGACGGCAGGCTCGTCATCGACGACAAGTACCTTTACCGTTGCCATCCAGCCCTCCGAGGCGCATGATCGGGGCTAGTATACACCCAAAACAGCGCGGCTGAACCCATTCCAATGGTACGTACCAGCCGCGCCGCTTCAGGCTTCAGACGGACCCGCTCCGGATTCTGCGCCGGTCACACCACGCTGGCTAGCAGTTTCGTGCCGTCCGGTACACCCAGTCCCGAGCAGGCGTCCCAACCGGGGCCGGCCGTGTACAACCCTTTCAGCTTTCCGTAGATGTCGTTGTTCCCGGTGGTGATGTCGCGGAACGCCGCCGCCGCTGAGCCGTACAGGAGCGGGTTCAGGAAACCGGCTGTCGTGCCCGGCGTCTTCTGCGCCAGGCTTTGGTTGATGAGAGCGATCAGGCCGGCCATCAGCGGCGCCACTGCGCTGGTGCCTCCGATCACCTGCTGAGATCCCGCCAGAAAGATTTGGTATCCAGTGTCGGGATCCGCGTTGCCGGCCACGTCCGGCAAGCCGCGCCCGGCGCTGCCATTGGGCGCTTTCGGCACCTTGATGTTGGTCTGGTAAGAAGGCAGCGCGAACAGATTGCTGACGCCGCCGCCGCCCGCGCCGTCCGTCGCACCTTCGTTCCAGACCACCTCGCCCGCGATCGCTCCGCCGGTCACGGAAAGTTTCGTGCCCCCGCAGGCCAGCGAAAACGGGCTCGAGGAAGGGAAGTCGGCATGCGGCTTCTTGTCCCACCCCTTCAGAGCCATATCGGGCGAACCGTCGTCGCCCGCCGCGCAGCAAATCGTCACGCCTAATTGCGCGGCGTCCTGAATCGCCTGATTCAAGCCCTGCGTGAACTGCTGATCCACCTGTCCGCCCGGGTCCTCCGGCCCTCCCCAACTGATCGAAACTACGCTCGGCTTGTGTACCGTGTCTTGGACCGCCTGGTTTACCGCGTCAATGAAGCCGGCCGTCGTGTTGGGTGTAAAGTAAACCACGATGGTTGCCCCGGGCGCGATGGAGCCGGCTACCTCTATGTCCAGCGTCACTTCGCCGTCTGAGTCGGGGTCCGGTCCGGGCACGTTCGCTCCGCCATCCACGCTCACCGCCACTACCGTCGGCGCGGCGATGCCCAGACCCTTGAAGTAAGCCGCCAGGTCGGATGTCTGATATCCGGTGCCGGTCGGCTTGCCGGTGTTGTCCACGTTATTCAGTTCGATCAGTGCGATCGACTGGCCTTGGCCCGTCAGCCTCGCGGGAAAGTTGTAGAGCGCCGCCACCTGCGGCGCTGTGACACTCGGGTCCGCTGCCTTCTTGCTCTTCGCTGGCGCCGGCTTCCCCTTGGCCGGCTTGCCGGCCGCGCCTTTTACCTTGGCCGCCTTCCGCGCCGCGGGGGTGATCGGATCGCGCAATCGGGAGTGCCGTTTCGCCACCGGACGATTATCCAGCCCATGCACGCCGACGACGATATCCTGCAGGTCTTTCGGAATGTAAATGGCGCCCGTGCGGCCGCGGTATGGCGCCGCGCCGCCCTTTGTGTAGTGGCGCAACTCCACACCGAATGCTTCGCTCAAACTGGCGGCGGAGCCTTTCAGCCGGATTGTCCGCTGCCCGGCGTTCGCCGCCGATACCACCAAGCCGTGGTCGTGCGCGAATGCCTCCACTTTCGCGAAATCCGCCGGGTCCGCCCCGTATCGTGCGGCGAAGTCCTCGCGGCTCAGGGTCTGGCGCTCGGCCGGCTTTTGCGCGCCTATCTTCATCAGTGCTTCTGGAGACGCTTGGGCGCGGCCCCGGACACGAACTGTTACTTCGATCTGGTCGCTGGCGTCCACGGTTTTGCCCGCTTTCGCGCCCGCCATTGCTTTACGCTCGCTGCCAGGCAGCTTAACACGCGGTTTCGTCGCCATCTGAAAACCCTCCTACACCTTAGTAAGTGATCGAGTCAATTCTATATCACTCGCCGTTAGTGCCGCGTCGCCGAATGTAACTTTCATCACGTTGCCGGTGCGGACAATCCACCTTCATTTTGGCGGGTCCAATCGCTTCGCAGGTATATTGAATCCCCATAGGTGCAAGATCAGGCCGGTGGCGCGGCCCTTTTCATCGCGCTCGAAACTAATCTGGATATCGGCTTCCTTGATAAAAAAGCCCCGCTCGGTCTCCGCCAGGAGCCGGAACCGCCGCCCGCATCGATCCCGGCCACCATGCCGATACTGACGTGCCGGACGTCGATGCGATCCACCAGGATTTGCCGGATCTCCGCCTCGGACGGCTGCGCCGCTAACGAAGCCTCGGCCGCCAGGATGGCCGCGACAAGATACGCCACTCCTCGGTTGTCTGACATGCGAAAGCTCCTTGTTGTTTGTGAAATACGCGGTTGTTTCCGAGCTATGCGCCGCGTCGTGCGGGCGCCATTCGGAAGGCCGAATGTCGCTGTTACATCGCGCTCGGAATCGCCGCCGGCTTGGCTCGCTTGCCCCGCAGGAGGAAGCGAGTGGCGCCGGCCGCGTCAAAGATCGTAATTACCCCGGCCGCGATCACCGTCCAGTCGATCATGCCGTTGATCCACGCCACTTTGTTGGCCAGATCTGCGGCTGAGAAGTTCCCGCCGGAGATCTCGACGAAGTTGCCGGCCTTGAGCAGGGCAGCTACGATGACTAGTCCGCAGACATCGATGCCGATCCGCACGCGCGATCGGACTCGAGTCCAACGAGGGGATAGAGAGCTGAGTAAGTCGAAGAACGCGCCCGTCAGTGTCAGGCCGAGAACAGGCCAGTAGATCTGTTTCCATACCGGACCCAAGATAAGTCGTGTCCCCCCGGAAAATGCGAACTCGCTACGCTGCCACATCAGGGATACCCAGAAGGCTGCGGCCGCGAAGCCGAAGATAAATCCGGCGAGGTGGTTCCAGCGCGTCATCGTGTCCTGCGTGCCCGGTACACGAGGCAACTTGCGGGGATTCCAGTCGTCGGCGTGTTTGAACTTGACCTGGTAGCGATCCAGCAGCGCGAAGACGGTCGTGACCATGCCCACCGTCATGAATGCGGCGCGCCAGTACTCGACCAGGCAGCGCAAGAGCATCTCCCCGGGATGAGCGAAAGCCAGCACCGGACCCAGGAAGACGAACGCGAACAACGGCACGAACACCCAACACAGAACGATTTTGAGCACCAAACGATAGACCGGCAGCATCGCCGGATTGATCAGGCGCTGTTGCGGAAGGTAGCTGCTGGCGACTTTCAGCGGAGAACCCCGTTTCTTGAGTATGACGGCGACATCGTCTTCGTCCAGCGTGTGTCCAAGCGCCGCTTCGCGCTCTTCCACCAGCGACTGCAGATCTTCGCCGATCTCGGCGACAATATCGGCCTGCTGCGCCTTCGGCAGCCAGAACTTCACTGCATGCAAGTAGCGATCGATAAGGTCGGTGTTAGTTGTGGGCATGACTACTTTTCCTCCTTGCGTGGGCCGCCGCATTCGGCAGCGCTGGCGATACCCCGGCCGCCTAAAATCCGCTCCAGGGCCGCGGTCATCTGCCGCCACTCCTCCAGCAGGTCTGGTAGCACTTCCTCTCCGAGTGGAGACAAACGGTAGAAGCGCTTGTTTCGCTTTTCCTCTTCCCGCCACTGGCTGACCAAAAGCCCTTGGCTTTCCAGCCGGCGGAGGAGCGGGTAAAGTGTGTTCTCGTCGATCGCCAGACCTTGATCGCCCAGGGCCTTGCGCAGCGCGTAGCCGTAATGTTCGGTGTAGAGCTGGGCCAGGACCGCCACCACCAGGCATCCGCGCCGAAGTTCCAGGCGCAGGTTATCGAAGAGTTCGGAACTAGCTGTATTAGTGTGCATCACATGCTGTCCTGTACACACTGTATAATACACAGTGTGTGACGTCAAGCATTATTTTGGCAGAACTTCGCCAATCTCCGATCACCACCGAACTTTGTTTTTTAACTCTCCGAGAATCAATAAGTTATTTCGCGTGTCGGCACCTCCCATGGTTCATCCGCGGCGCCCCGCAGGAGATAATCGAATCGGGTAGAGCGCCGTGGGTTCCTTTATGGAGGCCGCCGCCTCTTTGGGACAACTTCTCCCACCGGATTCACGCAAGTGCTTGATTTCAGACAACCGCCCTATCCAATCGTGGGACAGATCTGTCCCACGGAAGTGGGCAGGCCCCCCACCTGCCAACAGAGCCGGGCAAGGCTCTTGCCAGTGGGGCAGGTCCCCAACGTCCCCGACCTGCCAACAGCCGGGCAGGGCCTAGCCTTAACGGAAGACCGTCCGAAATGGGCACGATCGGACCCACGGAATACGCGCAAGTGACTGATTCCAGGTAAACCAACCCAAAAATGTGGGACCAATCGTTCCCACGGAAGTGGGGCAGGTCCCCGACCTGCCAACAGCCGGGCGAAGCCCGGCCGGTGCAGCGTTAACGTGCCTCTTGTTAGACCGGCCCTCAGCCCCCCATGGCCGGGCACAGGTCGTGGAAGAACGGGCAGCGGTGGCAGCGCTCTCCTTCGTTTAGCGGGAACTGCAAGCTGCTTTGCGCTTCTTGAAACTCGCGGACCACCTCACTGGGCGATTCGATCAGCGACGGCGCCAGGTCGATCTCCACCGTCACGTTTGGCCGCGCGAAGTATAGGAAAGCGCGATCCGCCGCCCGGCCCGCCAACTGTTCCACGGCCATCGCGTACAACCGAAGCTGCAATCCGTAATCCCGTGCGCGGCGGTGCGCTTCGGCCAGGTTGACGGCGTCGGTCTTGTAGTCCACGATCACCAACTCCGCGCCCTCTTCGAACCACAAGTCGACCTGGCCGCGAATCACCAGATCGTCCACGGCCATCAGAAAATCGAATTCGCGTTCGACACGGGTTGCCTTGGCCGCGCGCCGTCCGAGCGCGCTCGAGCGGAAGTTGTCGGCCAGGCGCAACGCTTCGTCGTCCGGTTCGGGAACCGCCGCTCCGGCGAGCAACTGGTGTACCTGTGTACCAAGGTCACTTGCTGGCAGACTCTCATCCTCGCCGCGTTCCGCGACCCGGCGCGAACGGCCGTCGAATCCGAGATAATGTCCCAGATAGTACCGCCGCGGGCACCGCGTAAACTCACTCAGCTCCGTGACGGTGGCGTTGGCGTCTTGCTGCTCGGTCACCGCTGGCGCGTCCAGCCATGTCGTCGCAGGAGGCGCTGCTCCGGAAGTCCGCGCCGCGGGAGCGCGCGTGAGCAATTCCGGCGCGCGGTCCGTCACCAGCAGCCGCAGTTTCCACGGCTCAGCACCCCGCGCCTCGTAGTCGATCGCGCGGTCGCCCGCTTCCGCCAGTGGTAAGTTCAGACTCTCGATCACCCGCTTCGCCCAGTTCTCCGTTTTCTTGCCAGTCCCCGAAAAGGTGAGTGCGAGGTGTTGCTCGGCGCGGGTCATCGCCACATAGAGCAACCGGTTGCTCTCTTCCTCCTCGCGCTGTTTGCGCTCTTCCCGAATGGCGTGCTGAAACACGTCGTCCTTGTCGCCGCCGGCCGCCGGGTTGCGCCAGCGCGCGCCGAGGCCGATCCGCGGCGAAAACGCCACCACCGGCGCGCCCGTTGCAACGCCCTTTTGCAATGCCGCCACGAATACGATCGGAAACTCCAGCCCTTTGGCGGAATGCACGGTGAGGATTTCGACCGCGTCGGCGGAATCCTCGGGCGGGGCGTCGGGTTCGCGCAGGTCGGAGTCGCGCAGCACTTCCAACTCGCCAACGAATTCATCGAGCGATATGCGCCCGGCCGCGTCGCGCGCCCGCGCCAGCAGCTTGTCGATATTGGCCGCGCCACGCGCGCCATTGGAACTCCGGTAGCCGCAGTCGTCGATTGCGTCGGCCAACAGGCGGTCGAAACCAACGCTCTCGCGCAGCAGTCGCCAGCGGCGCAGGCGGTCGCGGAAATGCAGGAGCGCGCGGAAATCGTCCGCTTCGAATTCGCATTCCGCTTCCGCGCCCAGGCGCGCCAGCGCGGTGCTCAAGTTCTCCGCCAGCAGCCGCAAAGCCAGCAGCGCCTCATCGGAAACCGCCACCAGCGGCGACCGCAGCACCACCGCCAGACTAACTTCATCGCGCGGGTTCGAGATCGCGCGCAACAGATGAACCAGGTCGTTGACCTCGCGTGAATCGTAGAAGCCTTTGCCGCGGTTGACCAGGTACGGGACGCCGGCTTCTTCCAAGGCTAATGCGAATTGCGGAATCACCTCCGTGTTGCGCACCAGCAAGGCGATGTCTTTGTAAGTCAACTCCGGCAACTCATCGAGTAACTCAACCACGCGGCGCGCCACCCAGCGCGCCTCGATCTCAAGCGCTGCCGCCGCGTCTTCCGCCGTGGCGCAGATCGCTTCAATCGCCACCTCGCGCCGCGATGCGAATTCGCGCCGCGCCACCAAAGTCCGGGCCTCGATGCCCGCTGCGCCATCCGTGATCTTCTCGACCGCGCGCAGAATTTGCGGCCGGCTGCGAAAATTATCGTGCAGCGGAACCAGCCTGCTGCCGGAAGCCTCGACTTCGTCGCGGTATCGCTCAAAGCCGGCCGGCTCCGCGTGGCGAAAGCCGAAGATCGATTGGTTGACGTCGCCCACCGCGTAAAAGCGGTCCGGCGATCGCACCAGTTCGAGCAGCCGCGCCTGTTGCGGATTCGTGTCCTGGAATTCGTCCATCAGGATGTGGTCGAACTGCGCTTTCAACTGTGCGCGAGCTTGCGGGTCGCGATCGAGAAAGCGGACCGCGTACTCCTCCAAATCGGCGAAATCGAGCGTACCCGCGCGCTGTTTCCGTTCGCGGTAAATCCGGTCGAACCGGCGCAGAATGTCGAACAATGTGCGGCGCTCGTGCCGGTACAGCTCGGTGATGAGCGAGTAAGTCAACTTACCGGCTTGTTCCTTGAGACTCTTCACTAACGAATAAGCTGTCGTGCCGCCTTTCGATTTCCGCAGATTGGCAGGGAACGCCGCCAGCGCGCGCAAGGCTTCGAGCGGACTGGCCGCGTGAACGATGCGCTCCGCGCTTTCGCGGATTTCGCCCAGGTGCTGTTTCTGGGCGAAGCTCCAGGTGGTGGCTGCGTCGGCTGCCAGGGCCGCCGCGGTGGCGGCGAAATCGGCCATTCCGGTTCCAGCCGGTTGGGCAAAGCCGGCCAGGTCTTCCACCCGTTTGCCGGCCGAGCGCATGGCATCGTAAGCCGAAAGAAGTGCCTCTTCGAAATCGAACGCCGAAAGGCCGCGAATCAGCGCGCGCACCGCGGCCGGCTGTTCCTCGAAAAGCTCTTCGACGGCGGCTGCGATCGACTCCTGCTGGAGGCGCCAGGAATCGCTTGGATCGGCCACCGAGAATTCCGGATCCACCGCGGCGAACACCGCGTTCTCTTTCAACAGCCGCGCGCAGAACCCATGCACCGTGGATACCCAGGCCCGTTCGAGTTGGGCGCGGATCTCCGGACAAGCCTCGGCCAGCTTGGCGCGTATGTTGGCGGCGGCCTTTTCGGTGAAGGTGATGGCGAGAATGCGCTGCGGGTTTGCGCCGGCCTCCACCAGTTGGCGAAAATGTTCCACCAGGACAGTGGTCTTGCCGGAGCCGGGACCGGCCACCACGCAGGTGTCGAGCGGCGGCCCGGCAACTTCGATTGCCGCGCGCTGGGCGGCAGTGAAAACGACTTCCGTCATGCGCCCTCGACCGCCGCCACCGGAACTTCGATGCGGCAAACGTCACGGCACTGACAGAAGCGGCATTGGTCGCGATCGGCGGGCTTCACTTCGATGCGGCCGCCGCGAATCTCCTCTACCGCGCGCTGCGCCCGCTCCCGCGTGCGGGCAAACCAGTGCTCCGGCATGGGCCGCGATTCAAGTTCGCCGGAATCGCTCCAACCCACATACTCCACGCCGCCCTTTAAGCCGATATAGAACACGCCCGCCGGAGTCACGCCGAATTCCTGTGCGGCGCCCATCAGATACAGCGGCGCTTGCAGCAGCCGCTCGTCGTCCAGCTTCTTCTTGGTGTTTTGTGCGTTGCTGTATTTGTAGTCGAAGACGAAGGCGCGGCCGTCGGCCGCTTCGTCGAGGCGGTCGATTTTGCCGCGTATCTCAGTGCCGTCGGCGAGAGCGTAGCGAATTCTCTCTTCCGTGCGCGAGCGAAACTGGCCGCGCGGCCACTGGGTGTCGGCCGCGAAGGCCAGCAGATCGTCGAGCATCGCATTGCGCAGGCGTTCGGTGTGATAGGCAGCGGGAATGCGATGCTCCTCGATCAAGCGCGCGAACGCCTCATCGAAAACGGTCGCGATATCGCCGCCCTCCACCCACCAGCGGGCCAACACCTCATGCACAATATTCCCTTGCAGCATGAAATCAAGCCGCTGGTCCGGCCGCGGCGGGTGCGTCTGTAGCTTCAGCGTCTGGCGGCCGAAATACTGAAAGCCGCATTGCAAATAGCTCTCGAGCGACGTCGGCGAAACGCGCGCGGTTTTTTCTACCAGCGCCTGGAGCAGGGAAGCGCGCGCGATAGGACGCGGCTGCCGCGGTTCACGCGGAAAGCGAGGGCGCGGGGCGACAGCCGGTGCCTCCTGCGGAGGCGCGATGAAGTCCTCGAGGAAAATCGATGGAAGATTGGATTCGCCGCGCCCACTGGATTCGGGATAGGAAAGCGTCACCAGCATGGTGGCGCGAGTGAGCGCAGAATCGAACAGCGCCCGCTCCTCCCGCTCGAATTCGGCCGCGGTGCGCACGCGTATGCCGGCGGAATTGAGGCGCCGGCGCGCTTCATCGGGAAAGAATGCGTCCTGCCGATGCGGTTGCGGAAACTGGCGTTCCAGCATCCCGCAGACAAACACGATGGGCAGCACCCATTGGCGCGCTTCGGGCGCGCTCAACACGTGGACCACGTTGCGCCGCGCGTCGTCGCGCCAGAGCCGAAGCGGCTTGAGGCGCAGCACGGATTCGACCGTGCGCCAGAACGGCTCGAGCGGAATCTCGGCCGCCGGATCGAGCGCGAGCGCGGCTTCGGCCAGCGCTTCGTCAAACGCCTTCAGCGCAGCAGTCTGGCTGCGCCACATCGGCACCAGTTCGCGATCCGCGATGTCGGAAGAAGCAACCGCCGGGCGGAACAGGTTGCGCAGGGTGGCGAAGCGCCGCGCCCAGTCTTTGGGCAGCAAGACGAAGGAGCGCCACTCTTCCAGCGCGCCCATCTCCTCGATCAGCGGCAGCAGTTTTTCGGCTCGAGCCTCGATCGCCAGCTCCTTCAAAGCGCCGAGGCCGGAATCGGGCGTTTGCTCCCTCACCTTGAAATCGAAACGGTCCATCGCGGCGGAGGCGGCAAAACGCGGTGTCAGCCGCAACACGGCGAGCGTTTCGAGGTGGTCCCATCCGCCCAACATGGCGTCGATGGCGCCGGCCAGGAAGCGCGTGACGGGATGCCGGTCGAGCCGATCGTCGAAATAGAAGCGGGCTGGAATGCCGAAGCGGCTGAAGGTGGTCCGCAAAACCGGCACGTAGGATTCCGGCCGCACGACCACGCCGATTTCGCGAAACGGCCGGCCCGCCGCGGCTTGATCGAGGATGCGGCGCGCAATCTCTTCGGTCTCGCGCTCGACGTTCGCGGCCCGCACCACGGCCACCGCGGGTGTGGAACGGACGCGCGGCATGTGTTGTTCCGCAAAACCCATCGCAGCCAGGCGGGCGCGCAATTCCGGTGCGGCGGCGGAATCGAGCGTGAGAACGATTTCGGCATGACGGCCGAGTGCGGCCAGCACTTCCAGTTCCGCATCCGGCAGCGCGTGAAATCCATCCAGCCAGATGGTGCGCATGCCGCCCAGTCCTTCCGCGGCGATGCGGGCGGCAGCCAATTGCAGGCACCGCGCGCGCAACGCGAGGCCGCGGCGTTCGAGCGCGGTCTCGACCTCTTTATATATGGCGAGAAAGGGCGCGGCCAGCGGCGCATCGGGAAGGTTCCGGCGCAAGTGCTGGCTGTCGCAGCCAGCCGAGGAGAATTCCTGGAGAGTGCGCGCCAGCGCTCCGCGGAAGCCGGCGAGGTGCGCCACCTGGCGGAATTCGGGGCGATCGATCCGCCGCACTGCTTCTTCGACGGCCAGGTAGATCAGGGAATCGGGCGCCTGAACCGCCGGCAAAGCCCAAGGTAGAACAAAGCTCGACAGCGTTTGAATGGCGCCGCCGCGCAGAGCGCAGCCTTCGCGCGCCAACTGATTCTGCAAGTGCTGCGCCAGCGTGGCCGTCGGCACCAGCAACCGCACGGCCGCGCTGCCACTGCGCGCGGCGTCGCGCAGTTCGTTCAATACCAGGTTGGTCTTGCCGGAGCCGGCGGGCCCAACGATGAGGCGCATCGGCTCTAGTGTAACCGCGGCGCACGCACGAGTGCGTGCCGCCACATTCGTCCGCCAAACTCAGGCCTTCTCCCAAACCAGCAATGCCCGGGTGCTGGCCAGGCGGCCGAGCGGGCCGGCGATGCGTTCGCACTGCTCCGCCATGCGGATGATCGCGCCGGGCATCCTGCGCTTTCGTTTGAAACCCAGCGCGGCCAGATAAGCGAGTCCCAGAAATGGTTCGCAGCGGACCAGCTTGAGACCGGCGGCGGGTTGGTCTCGCACCCTCCGCACTAACTGGTAGGGAATGGCGGCATTGCCGTCAAACGCCTGTTTGCCGGTGGAGCGGAATGGCTGGGCGATATCGATCGAAAGCACACAGTCTTCGTGGTGGAAATAGCGATAGAGAATGTAGGAGGGAGGCGTGATCCACGGTTCGATCGCCACTAGGCGTCCGCCGGGCCGGAGGACCCGCGACACCTCGGCCAGAAAATCGAGCGGCTTCGGCAGATGGTGGATGACGTCCAGCATCACGACCGCGCCGGCGCTCGCCCCGCGGAACGGCATGCGGCAACCGTCGCAGACCACATCCACCCAGGGCGTGAAGATGACGTCGGTGGAAATAGACTCGGGAAAATGCTCGCGAAAGAAGCCTGGGCCAGCGCCGAGTTCCACAATCGGCCGCCGGCTGCCGGCCACTTCTAGCAGCGTGTCAAAGAAGCTGTGATAGACAGCTCTCAGCTCCGGACGGAGTGCCCAGATTTCCCGGTGCTGCCGGACATAGTCGAGATCGGACGTCGCCGTTTGCGCCACATAGCGATTATACGGACACAAAGCGGCAAGCTAAAGCATGCCTACCTTGACGTCCTGTGGGGAATGCGCCTATAGTTCGACTGTGAAACAGTTGCTATCGTTGGCGAGCTTCATTCTACTGGTATCGGTGTCCGGCCCGTTAGCCGGCCAGACTGCATCGCAGGCAACCGGCGGGCCGCCGCCGCCGGTCGAGATGACGGCGCAGCAGGATCATCAGCGATTGATGGATCTGCTACACATCAACTCGCTGCGGCCGGGAGCGGACCCGAATCATCCCGGGGTGGAGAATGCAGTCAACTACGACGAATCGAAGGCAAATCCTTATCCGAAACTGCCGGACCCGCTGGTGTTGAAAAACCGGAAAAGGGTGACTACGGCGAAAGTGTGGTGGAGCAAGCGCCGCCCGGAAATCATAGAAGACTTCGACCGGGAGGTTTATGGCCGAGTCCCGAAGGTGACTCCCGCGGTGAAATGGGAGGTCACGAGCACAAGTAACGACAAGATTGGCGATGTGCCGGTGGTTACGAAGAAACTGATGGGGCACGTCGACAATTCGTCGTACCCTGCGATCACGGTGGACATCCAGTTGACGTTGACCACTCCGGCCAACGCGGCCGGTCCGGTGCCGGTAATCATGGAGTTCAGTTTCGGCGCTCCCGGCAATCGGGGACCCGGACGCGGACCTGCGCCTCCGCCCGGGCGCGGCATGCCTGCGGCCACGGGACCGAGTTGGCAAGAGCAAGTGTTAGCCCTGGGTTGGGGCTATGCCATTCTGACGCCGACCAGCGTGCAAGCCGACAACGGCGCGGGCTTGACGCGCGGCATCATCGGTCTGGTCAATCAAGGCCAGCCGCGCAAGCTGGATGATTGGGGCGCGCTGCGCGCCTGGGCCTGGGGCGCAAGCCGCGCGCTGGATTACTTTGAGACGGACCACTCGGTTGACGCCAAGCAGGTGGGAGTGGAGGGTCACTCGCGATATGGCAAAGCGGCGCTGGTCGCCATGGCGTATGACCAGCGCTTCGCGATCGCCTATGTCAGCTCCTCGGGCGAAGGGGGCGCCAGGCTGCACCGCCGCAATTTCGGCGAGTTGGTGGAGAACGTGGCCGGCACGGGCGAATATCACTGGATGGCGGGTAACTTCATCAAGTACGCAAGTCTGTTCACACCGAATGATTTGCCGGTGGACTCTCACGAGTTGATCGCGCTGTGCGCGCCGCGCCCGGTGTTCATCGGCGCCGGCGCCACGCAAGGTGATGGGTGGGTGGATGCCAAGGGCATGTTTCTGGCAGCGGCCGGCGCCGGGCCGGTGTACAAGCTGCTAGGTAAGAAGGATCTCGGAACGACTGAGTTCCCCGCGATCGAGACACCACTTATCGACGGCGACATAGCTTTCCGGCAACACAGCAGCGGCCACACTCCGGCCCCTAACTGGCCGGTGTTTCTCACTTTCGCCAGGAGGTATCTCAAGGGACCGGCGGCAGTGGCCGGCGCGCGGCTGTTGGAGCGATAGCAAGCGCCTGATAACGATCGGAAGCGCTCCTCGATAACCCCCCATTGTCATGGGCGGTATTCCGGAGTATTATTCATATTAGACAAGCTGCGCGTCGCTAGAAAGAACAACAGCAATGCAGAACACCGTGCCGCCGGTGCGGGAGAGTTCGATAAACGCCGACGATCCTACGTCAGTTATAGGTCAGCCCGAAACCGGTCTCCCAACGGAGGACGCGGTTCCAGGCAGCGAAGTAGCTCTACAGCGCCTCGATACGATCAGGCCCGGAACGGTCGTGCTGATCGAATCTCAGGATGGATCCCACTCGGAGGAATACTGCGTCCGCCAGAGCACCCGAAACGGCACGACCCAGAGTATCCGGCTCGTGCGCAGCCCGTCGACGGACAACGCAGCCGGAGCCGAACCTGTAGCGGAGGAACCCAACTACTACGACGTTCTGCAGATCGGCGTGAAGGCCGAAGCGGAGACTATCTATCGCGTCTACCGCATCATGGCCGCTCGTTTTCACCCGGACAATCCAAAGACGGGCGATGTCGAGAAGTTCCTGCTTCTGAAGGCGGCCTACGAAGTGCTGTCCGACCCGGCGCGCCGCAGCGAGTACGATTCGCGGCGCGAAAAGCAGGACGCTGAGCCGATGCCGATTTTCGAGCTGAAGGATTTTGTGACCGGCGTGGAGTCCGAAGCGAACCGGCGTCTGGGAGTGCTGTCCTTGCTGTACAACCAGCGGCGCCAGGACCCGGAGCGTCCGGCAGTCTCGCTGCTCCATCTCGAACACCTCATGGCGTTCCCGCGCGAATATCTGAACTTCACGATGTGGTTTCTGCGCGCGAAGGGGTACGTGACGGCGGCCGACAATGCGGATTACACGATTTCAGCTTCGGGCGCGGAATTCGTGGAAGCGAATGTGGACAAGAGCGAGGTTCTTGCCCAACTGCTCTTTCCCCACCACGCATAGCAAGGCCGCGTCGGTACTCGCGTTGGGAATTGCGGTAACGTGTTACAAACTACTTCTGAATGCGCGCCCGAGCAGGGCCGGGCGTGCCCGGCCCTTACGGGTCCGTTGTTGGGGGCGAGGCGCGCCTTGCCCTCGGATCGAGAGAGAAAGCGCCATCGTAATTGCGAAATGGCGTACTAACCTAAGGGGCGGTCACAGTAAGGAACGCGTCAAGCTGCGTCTCGGCGTCGGCCAGCAGGGCTGTAATCAGGTGATCTCCGGAAGTTAAGCCGGCCGGCACGACCACGTTGATCTGGTAGAGACCTGGACCCACCAGACCGGCGAACGTGACCTGGGCTTCGACGGCGTCAATGACCACGGTCGGCCAAGCAGGGAGGGGCAGCGGGGCTGGGACGATCTGCCCATTCGGAATCGGCGAACTGGTGGCACCGAAGCCGGTTCCGTAAAGCACGATGGTCTCGCCGGGCGCGGCTCCGGTGGTGGTGACGCCGCTGATGAGACCAGTGGGACCGATCAGCGAATTGTTCGCGTGTGTCGCCGCGACGTAAAGATGACCGTTAGTCGCATTGGTTCCGATCAGGAAGAACGAAGGCGCGGTGAGCAGAGCAGTGGTTGACACGAGCGCGCTATCCAGTCCGTTGTTCGTGGTCTCGATCCGAACCGTGCCGGGCACGATATCGGCGGGGACCAGGAAGTTGATCTGCGTGTTACTGACAAAGCTCACCGGCGCGGCTTCGCCGTTTACAGTCACTCCGACTCCGCCCACCGTGGTGGGGAGCGTGCTGCCGGTAACCGTCCAAGTGACGGGCAGCGGAGCCAATGCCGCGCCCTTCAGAGCCACCCAGGTGTTGGGGGCGATATCCGAGGCCAGAAAGCTTCCCGCGTTCTGAATGCCCGTGACCGGAAAGGACGGAACAGGCTGAATGCTGCCGAGCAGACCATGCGACTCCACCGGATCGTTGTTGGGACCTCCTCCGATGCCGGCCGTGAAATAAAGCGTGCCTGGGTCTTCACTGTTGGAGCCACTGCCGAAACTCAGGGACCAGAGCCCCGGATAAGCTATCGGCGCACCGGTAGGATCGTTTAACGAAGCCAGCCAGTCACCGTTAGTGAGGTTGTAAGCGTTGATCCAGCCATCGCCAAAATTGCCGACCAGCAGTGCACCTCCAAACGGTCCGAAGGTGGAGGGAGCCACAGCTAGGCCCCAGGGCGAATTCAGCGCCCCGTTGGAGATCAGGGTAGTGACCAGCTTGCCGGTCTGATCGAACAGCGCGACGTATCCGTTGCCAGGCCCGGCCACGTCATCGTGTTGCATGGCATCCTGCTTGGCGTAAGCCACGTAGACGTTCCCGCCGATGATCGCCACGCTGAAGGGAGCGAACCCCGCGGGGACGGCCGGGTCCACGAAGGCGCCGGCGCCGTGGACGGGCGTGAGAGTGCCATCGAAGACATCGACGGTGCCGGCGTGAAAGTTGGCAGCAAACAGAAGGGGAGCACCCGTTACTCCGCCCAAGACGCAACCCTTGTAGACCGCGCCCGAGGCGGAGTTATCGAACAGGACTTGGGCTTCGGTGGAACTTACGCTGGAATTCCAGCCCATGATGAGGCCATCCTCCGAACAGAATATGAACGAGGCCGGCTTACCCGTGGCTACCGCGAATTCCGATGTATTGGACGAAAATGTATTGAATATCACTCCAGTAACGGGTCCGCCAGTCTTCGCTCCACCAGCCGCCGGTATGTCGACGATCAATGACTTGGCTGTGCCGGTCCCATCATAAAGCGTCGAAGTGCCAGAGCCGTTGTTGCCGATCCAAAAGGGACTCTGCCCGAAGCCGTTGCCCCAGGGGTTTACCAGATTGGGATCCTGGTGGTCCGCAACACCCGCTAAGTCGGAGACGAACTTGTGCACCAGAAAGGTGTTCGGGGCGGTCTGCGCCATCGCCAACGCACTAAGCGCGGCGGCGAGGACCCCCAATCGGCAAGCGGCGCGCGTGATACGCACTAAGTCAAGTATTCCGTCATGGTTCATAGCAGCCAGTGTACAGTGAGAAGCTATGTGATAAACGTAAACTCGACGTGACACCAGCACTTAGATGGTGACAAAGGATACGTTACCCGCTTCACTCATGCGCCTTCAACTCTGCTGCCTGAAACTCGAAAAGCCCGGCGCGGGCGCCATCGCGATGGCGTCGCTGCCGGGCTCTCTCACTGCTTTATAATGACAGGCGGTTACTGGACGTCGCTGACTTTGCCGTCTTTGAAAGTTACTTTCATGTCTTTGTAGACATAGATTTTCTTGGCGCCCAGGTTAACGATCTTCAAGGGAGTTCCCAGCGCCGCTGTAACTTGATCTATGGTCTGGCCGACATCGACGCTAACCGGCTCGGCGGCCGGCGCGGCGGCGGGTGCAGGGGCGTTGGGGCCGGGGCCGGAAGCGGCTGTGTCAGAGGTAGCTTCCTTCTCGGCCTGGTCGGCTGCCTGCGATTGCTGATTGATCTCGGCGGCGACTTCGCTTTCCGGCGGAGGCGGGGGCGCAATGGCGGCCATCTGGCTCTCTACCGGAGCAGCCTTGGCGGCAGCCGGGGCTGCCGGCAATCCGCCTTGCCCCTGCTTCTTCTGCAGTTCCTGCAGGCCTGCATCGATGGTCTCGCGCATATGGTTCTGCATGTCCTGCAGATCTTGAAGCGCTACGGAAACGACATCGCCCCTCGGGCATTCCTTACCGCCCTTGCTGGCCAACACGGCCAGGTTCACGGCTTGCGCGTCCGGCGCGACCTGGCCGCGGAGTTGGATCGCGTCGCCTTCGCTGAGGGCGCACTCGTTGCCCGCGGCGTCGGTCACGTCGAGATCGGTACCGGCTACGAAGACGTGCGGCTTGCCATCGGTGAGCATGCGCTGAATGCTGCTGGATGCTGCGTCCGGCTCGGCATTAGGGTTGGCGGCCTCGTGGTTTTCGAGGGCAACCTGTTGCTTCACCTCGTCGGCGATCAGTTGTTTCACGTCGGGCGTAAGCGGCGCGGGATTGGACATGGCGGGGGCGTTCGCCTGATACGCCGCTTGCAGCGAATTCGCGATGAGATAGTCCGTCAGCCAGAGCGACGGGGCGGCGTAAACCGGATAAGGCGTGAAGTAAGCGCCATAGTATCCATACCAGGGATTGCCGCCCCAGCCCCAGCCATAGGTAATCGGATTCACCCACGGATTGTAGGCCCATCCGTAGAAAGCCGCTCCGTAATAGTAGCTCGGGAAGTACGGATTCATGTACATGCCGTGATAATAGGAGCGTCCGTAATAGTGATTGTAGTAGTGGCCGTCGCGATAGTAGGAGCGCCGGGCGTATTCGTGGCCATGATACATATAAGGCCGTTGCACATAGCCGCGGCCGCCGCGGCCGACATAGACGCGGGAGTGATCGCCGCGCTCGACCATTACGTGCCGGCTTCCGTTGATCCCGTGGTGAACGTCCATACCGCGCCGGTTGTCGTGGAACCCGGCGACGTGTCCATCCGCGCGCCTGGTAACGGCGCCATGGGAGGTCTGCATGGTGGTGTGGCCGTGCGGGGTCGGACCGCCATGTCCGCCGGCAGGGCCGCCGTGGGTCGCCATGTTGTTATGGCCGCCGGGCGAATTGGTTCCGAAGTGCTGCCCGCCCGTCGAACCGGCGCCGTGCGTCGCGCCGGCGCCGCCAGTGGTGCCGGCATGACCGGTGGATGCCCCGGCGCCGTGGGATGTGCTGGCGCCTCCAGTTGTAGTGGCCGTATGACCGGAGGACGTGGATGGGCCGTGCGACGCAGTTGACGCCCCGGTGCTGTGGGACGCGCCCGCCGCGCCGGAACTGTGGGACGCGCTGGCGCCTCCACCTGCCGGTTTGGCAGCGGCAGCCTTGGGTGCGGGCGCGGCCGGCTTGGGTTTATCGACGGAAAGCGCCGGATACGCGAAGAAAAGCAGAGCCAAAGACGCGGTCAGGCATCTGGCGTAAAACAGGGTGCGAACTCCATACATCCTCATTGAAGATCTCCTCAGTCGGCACTTTCCAGTTGGCCCAAGCGGGCTACTGTACGTCCGTCACTTTTCCGTTGACGAAGGTAACTTTCAAATCCTTGTAATAGTAAATGTCTTTGGTTCCGACCTTGGCCTTTTTCACGGGCTGGCCCAAAGCCGCTACAACTTGATCTATGGTTTGTCCTTCCGAGACGGACACCGGGTCAGCCGGCGGAGGCGGCGGGGCTTCGATCGGTGGCGGCGGAGCCTCGGCGGGAGCCGGAGCGGCGGGGGCTGCCGCGGGCTGGCTTGGCGCTTCCTGCTGTCCGCCTTGCGGCGCAGACTGTCCCTTGTCGCCACCCTTATCGTCGCCAGCCTTGTCATCGGACGGGGCAACCGTGATGATCTCGGCAACGGCTTTTAAGGCTTCGTCCGGCGATGGGGTGATGGCTCCGAACGGAATCATCAGTGACGTCGCATAACGCGTGTCGCTGATGGCATCGGTGAAGAAGCCGAGAACGATCCCCGGATCCTTGCCGGAGTCTCGGACTTCGATCTTGGTTACCCAGAACTTTTCTCCGGCTACGAAGGTTCTGCTCGCCGGGGAATCCGGGACGCTGCTCGCGCCGGGGATCATGCTGGTAAACCGGGAGAACTTTTTCACCTTTTCGTTGGTCCGGCAGGCTGCGCTTTGCGTGACCTTGCCGTCCTTGTAAGTATTCCGGCAGGGGTTGGTGCTGGTGGCCACCAGCATCAGCACATTGTCTTTGTGAAGGACAATCACGGAGCCCGCCGTGACGATATCCGACTTGTCGGCAGTCGTCTTGGTAAGCTGATATTCGCCCTCCAACTTCTTTTGGATGGCGGCCGCTCCTTGGTCCTGGGCGTAGGCCACCCACACGGATGGGAGCAGGAATAGCGTCGTGTAAGCGGCCGCGTGAGCCCAAGCGGAGTGCGCGGTTTTCGAATCGATGCCTGACATTTTCAGTTTCTCCCCATTGCACGTCGTGCTTCCGGGCCGGGCAAGAGCGCAAGAGGCGCCGGTCGCACATCGACAAGCCGGATGCGGCCGGAATCGCTCCGCCGGACGCGCCTTGCTGTCTTCCACATCATCTAACGCACCAAATCTTCCCAATCTAGTGCATTTCGTGCCCTTAGAGTTTCATCGGACCTGGTTTCCGACTCTGCGATGGTATAGGAGGCCCGATCGATTGTCAAGCCGCCTGGCAGCGTTGTCAAAGCAGATTCCTTTCTCATCTCGGGTGACGCGAGAGCACGGCGGAGACCAAAGGACAACAGTAGGTATTTCTGATAGTTACAAGCCGTCGACGCGGCCAATGAGTGGCCGAAAACCACCAGCACGGCTGCGTTTGAGCAGACCTCAACTCCGTCCTCCGCCTGCGCGAGGCCGCAGTGCCCTCAAAAGGGGGCCCAAAACAAGAAATGCTCACCCCGAAGGGTGAGCATTTTCATTCCCCCCCTGTTCTACCAGGGGGTGATGTTCGATGGGAGAATCAGTTTCGACGGAATCGCAATCCGCCAAAAACTTTGGTAGTTGGATCTTATTTCCTCCGGGCCTCTGAGTCAAGCGGAAATCCGGCACGATTTTTGGAGCCGTAAGCTGCTCGTATGCCCCAACTTGCAGCAACCCGCGAAATCTTACAATGGTAGCGCGAGGGTGGAAAAGACCTCGAAAAAGGCTGAGGATTTCTTTCCAAGGTGCACATATTAGGAGATTTACAAAAAAGCACTGCGGCTCAGTGGAGGTGCAGGCTGATCATAACTTCGGGTTCTTCGCCGCGATGCGCCAGGCGAATCAGCACCCGCGCAGCGCCCATCAGGAGGCCGGAGAGAATCGCAAACAGCACCAGTATCCCAATGAGTTTAAAGATGTTTAAGAGCAGGTCTCCGGGGTTGTCCCGCTGCGTGGGAACTCGCTCGTCGCGGGTGACTTCGGCCTGCCAGCGGACCCGGGCCAGGAGGCGCTCGGCCAAGTCGCGGTCGGCTGGAGCTAGCAGTACCGCAACCAGCGGGCCACTGCGCTTGACCATGGCGCCGGGCAGTTGCTCGAAATCGGGCACCTTCTGCATGGCGATCTGCGGCGAGGGGTAATTGAAGATGGCCAGGGTCATATCGCCTTTGGGGTTGTGGAAAACGCCCAGTTGCGCCTCGGCGTCGAAGTGGAAGCCGGCCACGGAAGGCGGAACGGCCGGGAGGAATCGGGCGAGGCTGCCCGGGCCGGTGATGTAGCGCTCGCTGTTGGGAACCAGGTCCTCGGCTGGCAAGTAGCCGGGCAAAAGGGGTAGCGCCGTGGTGTCGACATTTTTCAAGGACTGGCCGAGCGCTGCCAGCTCGCTCGCGGCCGGCTGATAGCCGGCGAACTCGAGCAGATACTGGCCTTGGGCAAACAGCAGGCCGCGCCGAGTGGCGGCTGCGAGTGGAGCCAGCTTGGACGGCTTGGCGGTCTCGGGACGCTGCCAATCGAAAGCTGCCAGCGCGGCGGTGGGGTCACGAAGCTGCCACGCGGTGACGGTGAAGGTGGACGGACCCGACTTAACTACATCCGATTTATAGGTTGCCGCTTCCCAGGCCTTGAGCCCGTAATCGTCCCAAACCGCGCGGTCCGATAGCGCGGGCTGCGACTGGCCGGTGCGATGCGCGGGGCCAATAGTATCGGGAAGAATGGAAGCCGCCAGCAGACAGGGAACAGACAGCAGGACGAGCGAAGTGCGCATATGTTTATTAGACGCCAAAACGGCGCGGCGAAGGTAGGGCGGTTGGCGGATTCACGCTCCGGTTTCGAAACATCTTGCGTCGACATAAGTGTCGACGCGGCACGCACGACTGCGTGCGCCACGGCTGCGGACGACTTCAGCGGTGCTCCGTGCGATGATGGTGTTTCCGAATGGCAGAGGAAGCGGAGAAGCGGGAATGGCTGGCGGCGGCGCGCGCGGCCATGGAGATCGAAGCGCGCGCGGTGACTCAGGCGGCGGCGCGGCTGAATGGCGCGCTGGTGCGCGCGGTGGAGCTGATACTGGCGCATCCGGGCAAGGTGCTGGTCACCGGCATCGGAAAATCGGGGCACGTGGCGCGCAAGCTGGTGGCCACGCTTTCAAGCACGGGCACGCCGGCGGTTTTCCTGCATCCGGCGGAAGCCGCGCACGGCGACATGGGCATCTACACGCCGGGCGATCCAACGGTGCTGGTCTCGAAGAACGGCAGCTCGGCCGAGCTGCTGTCGCTGGTGCCGCTGCTGCGCGATTTCCAGTCGCCGCTGATCGGCATTCTGGGCGCTACGTCATCGCCGCTGGCGGCGCTGGTGGACGTGCTGCTGGATGCAACGGTGGAGCGCGAAGCGGATCCGCACAACCTGGCGCCGACGGCCAGCGCGATGGCGGCCCAAGCGGTGGGCGATGCGCTGGCGATTGCGTTGATGCGTGCGCGCGGCTTCACGGCCGAGCAGTTCGGCCGCTACCATCCGGGCGGCCAGTTGGGGCGCAACCTGCGGACTTCGGTGCGGCAGGCCATGCATGGCGCCGGAGAAGCGGTGATGGTGCCGCCGGAGACATCGTTCAAAGAGCTGATCATCGCGATGACGCGCCTGCCGCTGGGCGGCGCGTGCGTGGTCACTGCGGAGGGACGGCTGGCCGGCTTCATCACCGATGGCGACTTGCGGCGCGCGCTGGCGCATCACGATGACATTCGCGGCCTGCGCGCAGCGGATATCATGACGGCGAATCCGGTGACCATCGGTCCGGACGCCAGCCTGGCGTCGGCGCTGGAACGGATGGAGCGGCGCGCCTCGCAGATTTCCGCGCTGCCGGTGGTGGACGACGATGGTCGCGCGTTGGGCATTTTGCGGCTGCACGATGTGTACCTGGGATTCCGCGGCGCGGCGCCGGCTGGCGCCTGAGCGGGCGTGACGCGGCGAAGTTTGCTGACAAAATTCCCACGAGGCTATCCCTGCATTGCAGGGCCTAAAGGCCATGTTCGATAGATCCGCCGCCGGCACTGCTCAAGCCGCGCCCTGATACAAAGCTCCGGGTAGGTTGACAGGCGAAAGCGCCTGTCCCACTTTGCTGTCGAGGACATGCGGGCGAGTGGGGCAGGCGCTTCCGCCTGCCAACCGGTTCTTTCACCGCTCTTCACGCCGTGGTCTTCACTCTTTCGCCCTTTCGGGCTGAACCTCTTTGCGAAGGCGCATCCACGTCTCTAAAGCGAACCCCGCCCGAGCGCGCGCACCGATGTTTTCCTCGGGGTGTGTATCCTAGAGAAATAGCACTTATGAGAAACTACGCGCGATACCTGATGATGGCTGGTTTGGGACTGGCGGCATGGCTGGCCATGCCACGCGCCACTTTGCTGGCGCAGACGCCTCCGCCCAAGCCGCCGCCCGACACGCTGGTTCTGAATGACGATGAGAAGCTGGTAGGGCATTTCGTACGCTCCAACCGGGGCGACCTGAGATTCAAGAGCGACCTGCTGGGCGAAGTGACGATCCCCTGGACCAAGGTGAAAGAACTGCGCGCCGCCGGCCCGTACACTGTGGTCGGCAAGGACATCAAGCTGGGCCGCAGCTCGGATACATCCAAGTTGCCGAAGGGCAGCCTGGATGCCACGGCCAAGCAGATCACGGTGACTGGCGCGCCGGGCGCGGCGCCGGAAACGGTCGCGGTGGCGGATGCGGCCCACGTGATCGAATCCAGCGAATTCGAACAGCAGGTGATGCACAGCCCGGGACCGGGCGAAGACTGGACTGGCTCCATCAATGCCGGGGCCACGCTGGTGGAGGCCACGCAGCAGAGCCGCACCTTTAGCGCCGGTTTCGCCCTGGTGCGGGCGGTGCCGATGGAAGCGTGGCTCGATCCGCGCGACCGCACGCTGGTGGGTTTCAACTTCGCCAGCGGCATCGTCAAACAGCCGGGCACGGCCGAAATCAAAACCGATATCCTCCACGGCGGCCTGGAGCGCGACGAATACTTTTCCACCCGCCGGATGTATGGATTCGCGCAGGCGACGTTCGATCACAACTACTCGCAAGGTCTGGACCTGGGGTCGCAAGTGGGCGGCGGGATCGGCTGGACGGTGGTGAAGAGCGCGGCGAACGTGCTCGACGCCAAGGCCAGCCTTACGTACCTGCATCAGAGCTTCGATGGATCCTCGAGCTCGGACCAAAGCCTGGCCGCGTCGAACTTCGCCGAAGCCTTCACCCACAAGTTCAAGCACGGCGTGGTGCTGGCGCAAACGGTATCGGCGACGCCAACGTGGAACATCACCAAGGACTGGTTGGCCAACGCTTCCGTCGTAATGACGGTGCCGGCGTACAAGCGGCTGAATATCGCGCTGGGAGCGATCGACAGCTATCTCAACAATCCGCCGCCCAGCTTCAAGAAGAATTCGTTCCAATTGACCACCGGGCTGACGTATACGTTCAAGTAGGGAAGGGAACGGGCGCCTCGAAAAAATGTCGAGATGACTCTCGACACATCAGGCTTGACAGCCTGCGCCACGGCTCGTTACTCGAGGCGGATGTTATCGAGGCCCAGCGTGAAGGCGCCGGTCTGCGGGCCGGCGGCCCAGGCGATGCCGATGATGTCGCTGCCGTCGGCGCCGCTGAAACTGGCAAATGGAAAGCTGAACTGCTTCCATTCGGGTCCGGCTACGAACGTCTGAGTCACGGGGCGATAGCCGAGCCGCTTGGAAAACAACATGATCTCATAGGTGCGCCCGTCGCCCTTGGCCCAGAATTGGATGGCCTTCCTGGCGGAGAGATTGGCCGGCGCCATCATGCTGGGGCCCGGTGAGAACAACACGCCCGACCAGGGGAACGCAAAGCCAGCGATGACTTCTCCGGTCACCAGCAGATAACTCTTGCTGGCCTCCGCCCCACCGGGCGCGATCTCCATTTTCGCCACCGATTTTCCGCCGGCCATCTTATCCGTGGAAAGGGACCAGCCGGCGCCGAATCTCGACTGCGGCGTGCCTTCCTGTTCGAAATCGCTGATCCAGCCGGATTCCGAGCCAGCCGGCGGAGGAATGCTTTTCGCCTTGGCCTCGTCCTCGAACTGTTTTGCGACCGACGCTTTCCAGGCTGCGCGATCGATCGGGTAACCGTCCTTCCAGACGGAGACGATGTCGCGAGTCTGGCGGATATCGGCGGTCGGATCGCCGTTGACGAGTAACAGGTCGGCGCGCTTGCCGGCTGCGATTTGCCCGCGGTCGTCGAGATGGAAAGCGGCCGCCGGCGCAGCGGTGGCTGCATGCAGGGCTTCCACGGGAGTCAGGCCGGAGCGCACCAGCAATTCCAGCTCGCCGTGCAGGCTGGCTCCTTGCGTGGTGCCTGGATTTCCGGCGTCGGTACCGGCGAGGATCGGCACGTGGGCGGCTTTCAGTTGGCGGACGGCTTCGTAGGCGCCGTCGCAACTGAGCTTCACAGGCAAGGCGAAGGTCCCCCGCAAGGCGGCGGCCGCGGAGGGAGGCAGATACGGCTTGAGCCGTGGATCGGCGGCCAGATCCGAATCGAAACTGGTGGCGCACATAGTCTGCAACACGGTCAAGGTGCCGACGACAAAGATATGGTGCGACGCGGCGAGTTTGGGGAAATCGGGGCTGGAAGCAGGCCCAATGAAGAGGTGGGCCAGCCCATCGGCGCCGGCCTCGATCGTATCGATGGCCTGTTGCAGCGTGCCGATGTGCACCACCAGGAGCTTTCCGCGCGCGTGCGCCGCGACAGCCAGAGCTTGCAGAGTCTCTTTGCTGAGGGTCGGCGTGGACTTGCCTAATCCGTACTCCAGGGCGTCGTCATAAACGGCTTTGATGTAGTCCGAACCCTCGGCAATCCGCGCGTCCACCCAAGCCTGCGCTTCTTCCGGCTTCGTGATGGTGGGGACTTTTATGCCGTACTCGGTCCCGTGGCCGCCGGGAGCGGTCGCCAAGTAACCGGACGATCGCAGATCCGCGTAGTCGAGCAGTTTGCCTTCCGCCTGCTGTTTCTTGATAGCGGCGGCGGATTGCGGAAGCGTGAACATATCGAGGTCGGTGGTGACGCCGAAGATGAGCGCCTGTTTGAGGCTGGCTTCCTCGATGGTGTGCGTGTGCGCGTCGATCAGACCTGGCAGGAGCGTCTTCCCGGTACCATCGATAACATCCGCGCCGGCTGGCGCAGCGATGTTCCGGCCGACCGAGCGAATCACGCCATCTTCGACCAGGACGCCTGTGTCGTCGAGAACGCGGGTTCCATCGAATACGCGTACGTGATCGATCAACAGCGGCTTGGATGCAGGCTGGGCGCCCGCGAGGCCCGCGCAAACCGCGCCGGCGAGCAGAAGTGAAAACCGTCTCATAACGAGCGAATTCCTACTTCGGCTGCAAGCCAATCGAGGTGACGATGATGCCAAGCTCGCGCCTTTCGGCGCCGGTCGGCGGAATGGCATTATCCAGCGAGAAGTTGATGCGCACCACCGGCTTGCCCAAAGCCGACGCCGGAGCGTCGCGCTTGTACTCGTACTGGCCAGCCTTGGTGTAGGTTTCCGGCGGCAGCGGCGAGCCTTCGACGGAGGCCGAAAGCGTCAGCGACTTGGCATGATCGATGGCGACCTGGGGCACGGTGAGCGCCATGTCAAGGGTGGCTCCGCTCTGCCCCGCGCCGATGGGCGGCCGCAGCACTACCCGGAACTGCTTGGCGGTCCAGCGCCAGGAATTCCCTTCGATGCTATAGAAGCCGTCGAGGAGCTGAGGCTCCTGGCTGATTTCCGAAGTTCTCACGGTGGAGGCGAGCGCCGGCGCCTCGCCTTCGGCTGCGATTACCTTAGCGGTTTTCGGCTCGCGTTTGCAGCCCAATGGCGCCAGAGCCAGCGCCAGAACCAGTCCCCCGGCCAGGAGGGGCAGGCGGGATCGTCTCGTGCTGAATGCCTGTTTCATTCGTCTAAAGAATTCTCTCCACTTCCATAAAGAACTGTAAAACACCAGACGATGATTATACCGTGTTAGGCGCCGGAGTCTTGCAGACGCCGCCGGCGCCTCTCAACGGGAAGTTCCATTTTTATACTTTTATACGGGCGCTTCCCAGACGTGAAGCCGCAGAAGAGCGGTAACATTCTCTTACAGGCTGTCGCCTAAGAAAACATCGACCTATGGAGGCGAACCGAATACTTGAGAGCCTGAGGCGGTCGTTTGGTAGATGCGCTGGTTACAGATACGCCGGGCCGGGCATGCCTAGCCCCTACAGATGGCTTCTGGCGGGCTGCCTATCGGTTGCGTGTCTGCTGGCTAGCGAGCATCACGGATGGGTCAAATCGGGCGGAGTTCCTGTGCCTGGAGCGACCATCACGGCCACGCAAGGCGACAAGAGCTTCGTCACATCGACCGACGACTCGGGCGCGTATTCCTTTCCAAACCTGCCCGACGGTATCTGGAGTTTGCGAATCTCGATGCTGGGTTTCAGCCCGGTGGCGCGCGACATCGGCGTAGCGCCGGAGGCACCCAGCCCGAATTGGGAATTGAATGTGCTGACGCTCGATGCGTTGCGGAAGCAGTTGACACCGCCGGCGCCGGCGGCAACGGCCCCAGCGGCGCCAGTTACAGCGGCGGTTGGCACCACGCCAGCGGCGCCAACTGCGCCAACGCAAGCGGCAGCCGCCAAGCCGGCGGCCGGCGCCGGGCCCGCAGGCGGAGGCCGCGGCAATTGGAACGGGGGGCGGCCCTCTCTGCGGCAAGGCGCGCAACAGGGCGGCGGTTTCCAGCGTCTGGATGTGAATCAATCCGGCGAAGCGGGGTTGGACAGCGGCAGCGGCGAGAGCGCGGCTGTGACAGGGACGGGCGACGTCACCCAAAGCTCGGACGCATATGTCGTCAATGGCAGCGTGAATAGCGGGTTGAACATGCCGCAGCAGAATGACTGGGGATTCGGCGGTCCCGGCGGTCCGGGCGGTCCTGGCGGTATGAACGGCATGGGAGGACCCGGCGGTCCTGGCGGGCCGGGCGGCATGGACATGGGCATCGGCCCAGCGGCGGCGGGCGGCGGACGTGGCGGACCCGGCGGGCCGGGCGGTGGCTTCGGCGGCCGCGGCGGTGGAGGCGGTTTCGGCGGCAACTACGCGGGCGGGCGGGGCGGCCGCGGTGGACTAGGCGGCCGCGGCGGCAACCAGGCTTCCTTCGGCAACGGGCGGCGGAATCCGCGCTCGCGATACAACGCCAACGTGGCGCTGATTCTGAATAACTCGGCACTGGACGCGAGGCCGTTCTCCTTGACCGGCCAGGACACCCCCAAGGCTGCGTTCGCCCAGTTCCGCTCGACGGGCATGTTTGGCGGACCGCTGAAGATTCCGCATGTGCTGAGCGGGCAAAAGACTTTTTTCACTGTCAACTACCAGTTGACGCGAGGGCGCAATGCCACGACCGCGACGGCGCTGGTGCCGACGATGGACGAGCGCGCGGGCAACTTCTCGCAGGCGCTCAATGCTGTTGCCAATACCCCTGTCACCATCTACGACCCACTGAGCGGCGCGCCGTTTGCGGGCAACGTTATCCCGACCAACCGGCTGGATGCCGCGGCACTGTCGCTGCTCAACTTTTACCCGCAGCCGAATTTCGCGGGCAGCTCGCGGTACAACTACCAGGCACCGATCGTCGGCATCAGCAATCAGACCAACATCAACTCGCGCATCAGCGAGACGATTAACGCCAAGAACCAGGTGTCGGGGAACTTTGCCTGGCAAAGCAGTAACTCGTCGACGCCAAACTTATTCGACTTCATCGATGCGACCAAGATGACGGGCATTAACACCGGAGTCCAATGGAGTTATCACATCACGACCAGGCTGATCAGCAACCTGCGCTACAACTTCAGCCGGTCGGCCACCACCAGGACGCCATTTTTCGCGAATTCGGAGAACGTTTCGGCGGCGGCAGGGATTGTGGGCAATGACCAGGCGGCGCAGTTCTGGGGGCCTCCCTCGCTGTCGTTTTCGAGCGGCATTTACGGGTTGAGCGACGGCGCCTACCAGCTCAATCACAACAACACGAACCAAGCCGGCGAGAGCTTGATCTGGGTGCGCGGTGCGCACAATGTGACGTTCGGCGGCGACGTTCGGCGGCTCGATTTCAACCAGATTGCGCAGCAGAATGCGCGCGGCAACTTCACGTTCACGGGTAGCATGACCGGCCTGGCGGGCTCGAACGGTCAGGCCGCCAGCGGCACGGGTTTCGACTTCGCCGATTTCCTGCTGGGGCTGCCGGACGCCAGTTCCATCGCTTACTCGCCGAGCGGGGCGGACAAGTATTTCCGCGCCTCATGGGCGGACCTTTTCGTCACCGACGATTGGCGGATACGGAGCAACTTCTCCGTCAACGTCGGGCTGCGCTGGGATTTCCAGGCCCCGGTGACGGAATTGTACAACCGGCTGGTGAGTTTGGAAGTGGGGCCGGACTGGACCACGGAGACGCCGGTGTGCGCTACCGCACCGCCGGCGGGCAGCGCGGGCTCGTGCATTCTGGCCGGCCAGGCCGGGCTACCGGATTCGCTGGTGCGCCCGGACTATCACGAGTTTCAGCCGCGCATCGGCATTGCCTGGAAGCCGATCCCCAAGCATTCGACGGTGGTACGGGCGGGCTATGGACTGTATTACAACACCTCGGTGTTCCAGCCGCTGGCCAACCAGATGTCGCAGCAGGCGCCGCTATCGACGAGCGTCACGCAGCAGTACCCGGTGTCAATGGCGCCCACGCTGTCGCTCGAGAACGCGTTGACGCTGCCGGCCATCGGCACCACGCCCCAGACCTTCGCGCTCGATCCGAATTTCCGCATCGGCTACATCCACTATTGGCAGACTTCGGTGCAGCAAAGCTTGTCCGGGTCGTTCGTGGCGACTTTCACTTACAGCGGCAACAAAGGCACGCACCAGGTACAGGAGTTTCTGCCGTGGACGTTGCCGGCCGGAGTGTCGTCCAGCGGTTACCCGAGTGGCTATGTGTACGAGACCTCGAACGGGAACTCGAATTACAACGCTGCCAGCGCGCAGTTACAACACCGCTTCCATAACGGGTTTCTGGCGAATGCCGCTTATGTCTTTTCCAAGGCCATCGACGACGCGCAGACGCTGGGCGGGCGCGGGGCGGCCGGATCGGCTTATGCGCAGAACTGGCTGGACCTCTCTGCCGAGCGCTCGCTTTCCAGTTTCAACCGGACTCACACGTTGAACCTGGTGTTGCAATACTCGACCGGCATGGGGACGCGCGGCGGAACGCTGATCAACGGATGGAAAGGCGTGCTGTTGAAGGACTGGACGCTGGGCCCCAGCCTGACCTTAGGTAGCGGGCTGCCACTCACTCCCATTGTGCTCGGCCGCTTAGCCAGCGGGACCGGAATCACCGGCACCACGCGGGCCGAGTACCTGGGAGGGCCGCTGGGCGCGGTCTTGCCAGGCTACGGTTTCGATACGGCGGTGTTTGAAGCGCCTCCGGACGGCCAGTGGGGCGACGCAGGCCGTGGCAGCATCACCGGGCCCATGCAATTCGGCCTGAACGCGTCCGCCGCCCGCATGTTCCGCTTCGGCGAACGGCGCAGCGTGGATATCCGGTTCGACGGAACCAACGTGCTCAACCACGTGACCTGGGCGGCCTGGAACACCACGCTGGGCAATTCGCAGTTCGGCCTGCCGACCGGGGCCAACGGCATGCGCACCATACAGGCCACCGTTCGATTCAGGTTTTAAAGCTATGCGAAAAACGCTCGCCACATTTTCGGTTTGGCTGCTGGCGGTTTCCGCGCAACAGGGAGTCCCGCAAGGCGGCAGCAACACCATCGGCGTTCCGCGGGGCACGGTGACGTTCAGCACGACGCGGCAGCTTGTGGTGGAGGACGTAATCGTCAAGTCTCAGAACGGCAAGCCCGTCGACAATTTAAAGGCCAGCGATTTCCTGGTCACCGAGGATGGCAAGCCGCAACAGATCGGCGTCTTCGAATTTCAGAAGCTGTCGAATGAGGCGGTGCCCGCTCCGCCGCCCGCCTTGCAGCAGCGGACGGAAGTGGTGGCCGCCGCAGCGCCGCCAGCGGTGAAGCCGCTTACGGCGATTGAGATCGCGCCGGAAAAACCGGGCGACCTGAAGTACCGGGACAAGCGCCTGATGGTGATGTTTTTCGACATGACCTCGATGCCGATTCAGGACCAGATGCGCGCCCAGGCGGCGGCGCTGAAATTCCTGAACACGCAGATGACGGCGTCCGACCTGATGGCGATCATGACGTTCGCCAGCGACATCAAAGTGGTGGAAGACTTCACCGACGACCGAGACGCGCTTACCCAGGACATCAAGAAGCTGGTGATCGGCGAAGGCCAGGGCCTGGACGAAACGGTGTCCGACGACAGCGCTTCGGATACCGGCGCGGCTTTCCAGCAGGACGACACGGAATTCAACATCTTTAATACCGACCGCCAGCTTTCGGCGCTGGAATCGGCGGTGAAGATGCTGGCCTCGTTGAACGAGAAAAAGGCGCTGGTATATTTCGCCAGCGGCATGACGCGCAACGGGCTGGATAACCAGGCCCAGTTACAAGCCACTATTAACGCCGCCATTCGCTCGAATGTATCTTTCTATCCGATCGACGCCCGCGGCCTGGTGGCATCGGCGCCGCTGGGCGACGCCACCAAGAGCTCGCCTGGTGGCCAGGCGATGTACTCGGGCAGCTCGGCGCGCGCCGTTACCGGCAATTTCCAGGGACAGCAGGAAACCCTCTACACGCTAGCCTCCGATACAGGCGGCAAGGCGCTGCTCGACAACAACGACTTATCGATGGGAATCGTCCAGGCGCAGAAAGACATTTCGAGTTACTACATCATCGGCTATTATTCGGCCAATGAAGCGCTCGATGGCCGCTTCCGCCGGGTCAAGATCGCGTTGAAAGACAAGGACACGGCGGCGCGTGTCGCCAAGCTCGATTACCGCCAGGGCTATTATGCCAGCAAGGAATTCGGCAAGCTCAACACGACGGACAAGGAACGCCAGTTAGCCGAAGCCTTGATGCTGGGCGATCCGGTGACGGATATCGATATCGCCGTGGAGATCGACTATTTCCGCCTGGCGCACGACCGTTACTTCGTGCCGGTGGTGGCGAAGATTCCCGGCAGCGAGCTGGAACTGGCGCGACACGGGGGCGCCGAATCCACGCGCATCGATTTTATCGGCCAGGTGAAAGACTCGGCCGGCAAGATCGTGCAGAACGTGCGCGACACGGCCGAAGTCAAGCTGAAGGGCCAGACCGCCACGGACCTGGGCAAGCACCCGCTCGAATACGATACCGGTTTCACGCTGGCGCCGGGTAAGTACAATTTGAAATTCCTGGCGCGCGAAAATGAGACCGGCAAGATGGGAACTTACGAAATCAACTTCGTGATTCCCGATCTTACGGCCGACCAGAAGCTGCTGCCCATCAGCTCGGTGATCCTGAGCAGCCAGCGGATCGCGCTGGATGCGGCGGTGTTCAGTGCGGAAAAAGACAAAAAGCTGTTAGCCGCCAATCCGCTGGTCGAGGCGGGTCAGAAACTGGTGCCCAGCGTGACGCGCGTCTTCAACAAGAACCAGGAGATGTACATTTACCTGGAAGCGTACGAACCGGCCGCTACCGCAACGGAGCCGATCATCGCCAGCGTGGCGTTCTACCGCGGCAAGACGAAGGCGTTCGAATCGGCGCCACTCGAAATCAGCCAGGGGCTGAACGAAAAATCGAAGGCGCTGCCGGTGCGTTTCAGTCTGCCGCTGGGCAAACTACAGCCGGGGCGCTACACCTGTCAAGTGAGCGTGCTCAATCCCACCGCGCGGAAGTTCGCCTTCTGGCGCGCGCCGATGGTGCTGACGCAGTAGGGCGCCGCAGGGCAACGGCAGAGGACGCGCGCGAATAAATGTCGAGATGACTCTCGACACAGCAGGCAGGACTGCCCGCGCCACGGCGCTTATACTTTCTTGCCGATGATGGCGTAATCCAGGCCGCCGAAGAAAGCCTGGCGAAACTCGTTCGGCAACTCGGCTAACGACGGCATCGAATCGACGGCTTGTTCCAAGCGCCGCACTTCCAGGTTGCCGATGCCGAACTCACTTAGATAGAACGCCAGTAACTTCTCGGGCACCGGACGGGCGTGGGTTGGGTCCAGGTAAAAGTAAGTGGCGAAAATGGCGAGGCAGTCTGGGTTGGGCGTCTCGATGACGATGACGCCGTTGCGCTCGAGCCGGCTGGCGGCGAGGCGAATCATCTCCGGCAAACGCTCGGGCGGAAGGTGCTCCACCACCTGTGCGCAGAAGATGCCATCGAGCTCGCCTTCGCCGAGGCCACGCAGGTAATCGAACAGGTCGGCGGCTTCGGCCGGCAATCCCTTTTCGTGGCAGAGGGCGATCGACTCGAGGCTCGAATCGATGCCGCGCGCCGGCACGCCGGCTTCGCGCATCAGCTCCAGAAACTCGCCGCGTCCGCAGCCGATGTCGAGCACGTTGCCGCGGCCTTTGAAATCGGGCACGTAGATCCGCTGGCCGGCCCTGACGCGCTCCTCGCTGCCGCGGAAGGCTTCGGCGAACCGGGCGTAGTCGAAGGCAAGCGAAGCGGCGGGTTGGGATGGCGCGGCCGCGCCCGGTTCAGACGCCGCGAGCGACTGAAACGCCGCCCCGGTCCGCTGGCGGATGAGGCGTAGTTCGGTGTGAATCAGCTTATCGAATTCCGCGCGCACGCGCTCCAGGTCGGCCCACAGGCGCTTCTGGATCTCCATGCCGCGCTGGTCCAGGCGGACGGTGAACTCATTGTGCTGGGAGCGCACGGCCTCGCGATAGTTGGTGTCCATCAAGGTGAGGCGATACTGGAAGGCCCCGTCGAGATCGGCCACACTGCGCAGAAACTGCATTTCGTTGGTCGCCAGCTTCTGCTCCCAGCCCCCGCGCCATTGGACCCAGTGGTCGCGAATGTCGGACAGCTCCTGGCTTTTGTCGCGCTCGCGTTTCTCCAATTCTTCGACGCGGGCCCGCTCGGCGCCAATTTGTTCATGGAGTCGCTTTTCGAGTTCTTCGCGGCGGATCTGCTCGCCTTTTTCCAGTTCTTCGCGTTGACCCCGCTCGGCGGCCAGCCGGTTGCCGAACTCCACCAGAGCGCGGTTGGATTGATTGAGCGCCTCGATGGCGGCATCCACGCAGGCGATGGCCTTGCGGTTGAATTCCACCTGCTCCCGCACGTGCCAGTCGAGGACCCGCGCCAGCAAACGCTTCCAGGCCTGGACCAGGCTGTTGAGCGGTCCGCCGGCGCGCGGGTTGACGGTTCCGATGGACGCCACTTTCCCCAACGCGGCGTCGCGCGCGTGCACCAGCCCGGTCAGGTCGGGCAGGGCGATATCCGTCCCGCCGGCCGCGGTCTCCGGGTTGCTGGCGCGCACGCGGTCGCGCACGTCGCGCAAAATGGCGATCAGCTCAGCGCTTTCCACGTTTTCGCCTCCAATTGGCGGTTACCAGGGTACCGAGACCGCCGCGCGGGGCGAACTCGCCGATCACCGTGGCCGACAGCGGGTCGGCCGATCGCACCACGTCGCGCAGCACCCGGTTCACAATGTTCTCCTGAAAGATCCCCACGTCGCGATATGCCAGCAGGTACATTTTGTACGATTTCAGTTCCAGACAACGCCGCAGCGGAGTGTACCGCAAAACGATCTTGCCGAAATCGGGCAGGCCGGTCTTGGGACACACCGAAGTGAACTCCGGCATGACGATTTCGATTTCGTACGGCTCGCGGTATTGGTTGGGCCAGGTCTCAATCTCCGGCAGCGGAGCGCGCGTGCCGGATTCGGCGTGCGCATCGGTGTATTGGCGCTTCATACGAGATCCTTCGAGAGCAGGCCGAGAAACAGGCCCACATCGGCCACCACGCCCACCGCCTGCCCGGTGCCGCGATCGCTGACCTTGGTGGCGACGGCGGGATTGATATCCACGCAAACGATGCGGACCCAGCTCGGCAGCATGTTGCCGGTGGCTATCGAATGCAGCATCGAGCCGAGACAGAGCACCAGGCCGGCGCCGGCGAGCTCGGCTGCGTAAGCGTCCTGCGCGGCGTTCATATCGGTGATGGTATCGGGCAGAGGGCCATCGTCGCGCAGGCTGCCGGCCAGCACGAAAGGCACGCCAGCCTTCACGCATTCGTACAGGATGCCCGAGCGCAGCCGGCCGCTTTCCACGGCCAGTGCCACCGAGCCGGCGCGGGAGATGGCGTTGATGGCGCGCATGTGGTTGCGGTGCCCGTGCTCCTCCAGGCGTCCGTCGGAGAGCCGAACGCCCAGCGAAGTGCCGAACAAAGCCGCTTCCACGTCGTGAACTCCCAGCGCGTTACCGCTCAGCAGCGCCTGCACGAAGCCCTGCCGGATCAGCGCCGACAATCCTTCCACGCCGCCGGTATGCACCACCACGGGCCCGGCCACCACCACTACTTTGAGCCCGCTCGAGCGCGTTTGCCGCACCAGCTCGGCGGTCTGGCGCACGGCGGTTTCCACCTGGCGCTCCGACGAGATGCCATTGGCCATGAAGGCGAACGACAGGCGTCCGCGTTCTTTCGATTCGGGAACCACGCGAATGCCGCGCAGGCCGGCCACGATGCGGTCGCCGCGGCGCAGGTCGCGCAACCGCCGGCACCGGGCGCGTCCGCTTTCCACCACCACCATGGCGTCCATGCGCTGGTTTTCCACTTCGATCCATTGCTCGCCGTGGCGCACGTAGGTGCGGTGGTTGGTGGTGGAATAAAAGTCCTCCGGCGCACACCGGTCGCGTTCCACTTCGCGAAGCTGCGCGTCGCTCGCGTCCACCGGCGCGCAGCCGAGCAGCAGCAGCGTCTCGAGCAGGCGGTCGAGCGCGGCCTCATCGGCGGCGGTTACTCTCAGCCGCAGATAGGACGCTTCGCTGTTGGTGCGACCGATGCGGAATTCCTCCACTTCGAAACGGGCGTGCTGCTCCACGACCGTGTCGAAGATGCTCTCCATGATATGAGAGTCGATCAGGTGGCCTTCCGCTTCGACCACTTCCTGGAATGACATAGAATCTTCCATTGTAGCGTCGGCGGAAGCCGGAACTGGTTTGCCACCCGCCAAGGGGCGCGCGACCGAGGAATGGCGAGACTCTCCATTCCTAGTGAATTCGCACGAATCTGAACGTAGGCGTACGCAATGGCTTCTCTCTTTCAGGAGGCTTTGTATCAGGGCACGGTGTTGCGTCACGGCTGAAGCCGTGCCCTGATACAAAGCCAGGCGCCCGGTTCCCACGTCCATGTCGCACACCCCTGCCCGCGATGGGCAGCCTGAGCATCGTGACAGCAACCAAGGTGATGCTATGATGGCAATTGTGAGGACCACCGTCACTCTGGATCCCGACGTCGAGAAGCTGCTCCGGACCTCCATGCGCGAGCGGGGGATCTCCTTCAAAGAGGCCCTCAATGAGGCTGCGCGGTCCGGGTTGCTAAGCGGGAAACAGCGCGCCGCCCGGAAGTTCGTGCAGAAATCGTTTCGGCTGGGAGACGGACAGGGGTTCCGCTGGGACAAAGCCCTGGCCCTGGCGGAGGCGATGGAAGACGAAGAGCTTGGCCGGAAGCTTAGCTTGCGCCAATGATTCTGGTCGACGCCAACCTGCTGATTTACGCGGTCAACCAGGACGCTCCTATGCACCGCCGTGCAAAGTCCTGGCTGGAATCGGCGCTTGCAGGGCCGGAGACGGTCGCGTTTTCCTGGAACGTCCTGCTGGCGTTCCTCAGACTGACCACCCGGCCGGGCCTGTTTCGCCACCCGCTGTCCTGGGCAACCGCCTTCGATCTGATCGCCGCCTGGCTGGATCAGCCCTCCGCGACGGTGGTATCGGCCGGTCCGCGACACCTGCGAATTCTGCGCGAACTGCTGCTGCCGCTGGGCGCGGGCGGCAATCTCACATCCGATGCGCACCTGGCGGCGCTGGCGATAGAACACGGCGCCGCGTTGTGCTCGTCGGACGCGGACTTCGCCCGCTTCCCCGGGCTCGAGTGGCGCAACCCTCTGGCGTAGCCGGCTTCCCGGTCAGTTCGATTTTTTCGGTGAATACTTGGCGAGCGCGTCCAACAATTTGCGCGCCGCGACCGGCGGCGTCGCGCCGCTATTGAGAATCTGGCTGCTGGTCCAGGGCTTGCCGTACATATTGCGGTCCTCGTCGAGATCGTTGCGCATCGTCGCCCCATCGAGCGATGCTCCGGCGAAGAGACCTTTGGAGCGCGACCAGGAAAGAATCTCGGCGGTCATCATGGCATCGGTTTGCGCGGTGGCGTCGCGACCCACCGGGCCCAGCGCGGCGGTGGCCTCGCCGCCGATGGTGAATTTGTCCTGGGTGAGGCGCTTCATGCCGCGCTCGTTCATCACCAGCAGAACCACGTCGGAGGAGGAGAAACCGATCTGCAAGCCAAAGCTGCCGCCTTCGATGCGAATCGCGGCGGGCGGTCCCCAGCCCTGGCCGCTGGCAGCGCGGCAAACGGCATATCCCCTGCCATATTTGCCGCCAACCATAAAAGCGCCCTTCATCATTCCCGGCACCAGCACCAGGCAGGATGCCTTATCGAGCACGCGCTGCGGAAGCGCGCGATCCGGAGCGGTCATGATTTCAGTAAACAGCGAAGCGGCATCGTTCAGCCGCTCATCGGTCTTGCGCGTATCTTCTTCGGCAACCAGCAAGGTCGCCCCCAAGGTCATGGCCAACGTCAAAGTGAGCAGTCGCATGGCTTTATGGTAGCGTGAGCCGGAACGCCGCGGCAGCGCTTTGACCTATCGGAGCCGCGACCATAGGGAGCGGTCGGTACGCATCAAGTGCGCCATCACACGGTCGAAGACTTCACAGCAACCTCGGCAGCACTGCTCCGGCGGCGCCACGCAGCGCGCAATCGACCATTCCGGAATACGGCGTGTCTTCGGTGTTGATCTCGATCACTTTGGCGCCGGCGTGTTTGGCGTAGGGGATCAATCCGGCGGCAGGGTACACCACGGCCGAGGTGCCGATGACCAGCACCACCTCTGCGCTCGAAACCGCGTGCTCGGCTTCCTTCATCATGCCTTCCGGCAGCGGCTCGCCGAACCACACCACGCCGGGACGCGCCAGCCCGCCGCAACCGCAGTGCGGCGGCAGCTTGGGGAGTGGCACGCGGCGGTCCGGCCAGTTGGCGCCGCAGGCGGTGCAGCGCAAGCGCCAGATATCGCCGTGCAGCTTGAGGATTTTCCCGCTCCCGGCGCGGTCGTCGAGGCCGTCCACGTTTTGCGTGATCAAAGTGAAGCGGGCGACGCGGATTTCCAGCTTGACCAGCGCGTGATGCGCCGCGTTCGGTTGCGCCTGCGCCAGCCGCTCGCGCCGCCAGTTGTACCACTCCCACACCAGCAGCGGATTGCGCGCAAAAGCTTCCGGCGTGGCCAGGTCCTCCGGCTTGTGATCCCTCCACAATCCGCCCGCGCCGCGAAAAGTGGGGACGCCGCTTTCGGCGGAAATGCCCGCTCCGGTGAGCACTGCCAGCGACGTCGCGCGCGTCAGCCAGTCACGCGCGCATTCCAGGCCCGGCGCGTTTGGAGAAACCTCCTCCACGGCCGGGAGCCCTCCTAATACAACGCGAGGGCCCGACGAGGGGCCCCCGGTTGTTGCTTCCGTAATTTGGGCATGCTTTAAACGACGGTTACGTTTTCAGCTTGCAGCCCTTTGGGCCCCTGCTTCACCTCGAATTCCACGGCTGCGCCTTCCTCGAGCGACTTGTAGCCGTTCGACTGGATGGCGGAAAAATGAACGAACACGTCGTCGCCGCTCGGCCGTTGGATGAATCCATAGCCTTTGGCGGCATTAAACCACTTCACAACACCTTTTTCCTTCACTTGCGCTTTCTCCTGATTTATTGTTCGTCGTGCTCGTGGGGGGTCCTGTGGCAAGGAAAGCGGACTTTCGAGGCTTGCTAGAACATTTCCAGGCGACGGCCAACAACCATATACCCTGCGTAAGGTATTCTCTCAGATGGCACTTCTATGGTCAAGCCTAGGCGTTTTCTGAAAAGCGAAGCCGCGCTGACGGATAGCCTGCGGCGGCTGGCGGCGGTTCCCCGCGGCTCGGCCCTGGTCGCCGGTATTGGTGACGATTGCGCCATCTTTCGCCCGCCAAACAGCCGGGAAGACCTGCTGTTCACCACCGACTTGCTGGTGGAAGACACGCATTTTCGCCGCGCCACGCACCGCGCCGCCGATATCGGCTGGAAGGCGCTGGCGCGCGGTTTGAGCGACATTGCCGCGATGGGCGGCGACCCGTGCTTCTGCCTGGTCTCGCTGGCGCTCGCGCCCTGGTGCGACGCCGCCTGGGTGAATGGCTTCTTTCGCGGCCTGTTGCTGCAGGCCGGCCACGCCGGCACGGTCCTCGCCGGCGGCGATCTTTCCCACGGCGCAACCGTGGTGTGCGATGTGGTGGTGTGCGGCGCGGTTCCACGTTCCCGTGCGCTACGCCGGGATGGCGCGCACGCCGGCGACGCCATCTACGTTTCGGGCGCGCTGGGCGGATCGGCCTTGGGGCTGGCGACCGGCCGCGGCAAGGCATGGCGTCGTCACCTGCGACCCGAGCCTCGTCTGGCGCTGGGCCGATTCCTGCGCGAAACCGTCCGCGCCACTGCCGCCATGGATTTGAGCGACGGCCTCTCGCTCGATCTCGCCCGTCTGTCGAAAGCCTCTGGCCTCGGCGCGGAGATTAGCCCGCCGCCCGTCTGGCGCGGCGCCACGCTGGCCCAGGCGCTCCACGGCGGCGAGGACTACGAGCTGCTGTTCACCGCGCCGCCGCGCACGCCCGTGCCGGCGGCTTTCGAAAACATCCCGCTCACGCGCATTGGCGTGATGCGCCGGCAGAATCCCGGGAGAGTGACGATGGCAGGCAAGCCGCTCGTGCCCGGCGGGTATGATCATTTCCTGGCGCGGTAGACTGTTAGGAATTACCATGCGAACAAGCACACTACTGGCGATTGCGATTATGGCCCTGGCCCCAACCTGGGCGGCGGCCGAGGTCACCGATTCCTCCCCCAACGGTTTCACGATCAAGCTGGCGATCGCCATCCAGGCGCCGCCGGCGGACGTCTATCAGCGCCTGATTCACAACGTAGGCGACTGGTGGAGCTCCGCCCACACCTATTCCGGCGACGCGCACAATCTCAGCATCGAAGAAAAGCCGATGGGCTGCTTCTGCGAAAAACTTCCCGGCGGCGGCAGCGTTCGACACATGGAGGTGATATATCTGGCGCCCGGGAAAGCGCTCGGTCTCACCGGCGGCCTGGGGCCGTTGCAGACGCTGGCGGCCACTGGCAGTATGCGGTTCGTGATCTCGCCAGTCGAAGGCGGCTCCAAGCTGGAGGTGACTTACGCCGTCGGCGGCTACCTGAAGGCCGGCCTCGACAGCTTGGCCAAGCCGGTGGATTCGGTCCTGCTGGAGCAGATTACGCGGCTCAAGAACTACACCGAGCATGGCGACCCCGCGCCGAGGTAGCGAGGCCGCCAAGAACCGGCGGCAGAGACCGCCGGCGCTACTGACGAACGCGCGGTAACGCCGGCGGTCTTGCCGCCGGTGCCCGCGGGAGCCTGAATACGATGCCATTTGCCACCAGCCCGGAACCGCCTTATTACGCGGTGATCTTCACTTCCGTCCGAACCGAAGGCGACGCCGGTTACGGCGAGACGGCCGCGCGGATGGAAGAACTCGCCCGCGAAGTGCCAGGCTATCTCGGCATCGAAAGCGCGCGCGGCGCGGATGGCTTCGGCATCACCGTTTCCTACTGGGCGAGCGAGGCGGCCATCGCCGAGTGGAAGCGCCACATCGAGCACCAGGCCGCCCAGGCGCGCGGCAAACGGGAATGGTATACGCACTACCAGATTCGCGTAGCCAAGGTGGAGCGCGCCTATAGCGGACCGGCGCGGCGGGTAGAATAGCCGCGGACAGCGCCCGACGTCGCTCAGTTTCAGATGGCGCGGTATGATTATATGTCATCGAGGGGAGGTGGCGCATGTACTGTCCTCAATGCCTGACCGAGTATCGAGACGGGTTTTACGAGTGTGCCGACTGCTGTATGCCCCTGGCCACCGGACTTCCTCCGCAAGTGCCCTCCGATCCGCAAGGGATCGCAGGGCCTCCTCTCGATTCTCCGAACAATGGTGACCTTGAGTTGGTCACGGTGCTGGAGACGGACGACCGATACGGCCTGTCCTTGGCCACTGCGGCCTTGGAGGATGCTGGTATCGAATACGTGATTGTGGGGGAGACCGCGAGATTCGACGCTGGAATTCCTGGCGTCTTTGGATCCGGTCTGAGCCGATTCTATGATTGTCCCTTTCGAATTCAAGTGGCATCCGAGTTCGAAGCTAGGGCTCGCGACCTGCTGGAGCCTTTTCAAGAGCCTCTACCTGCCGATGAGATCGAGGGGGAAACGGAACCTGATCGGCAAGCCAACGATTGACGACTTTTCTTCCGAGGCATCCGCGGCGCAACTGTGAGTTGCCGGCGAGCGCCCGATTGCGCTATCCTAAAAGCTCAAAACGCTGAAGTAAGGATTCGATTTAGCACAGATGGCCAACACGTATTCCGCGCTCAAGCGGGTGCGCCAGATGGAACGGCGCACGGAAATCAACCGCAAGAATAAGACCCGCCTCCGCCACCAGATCCGCGCCATGCGGCGCGCCATCGCCGGCAAGGACCCTTCGGCCGCCGCCGCCCTGCTGCCAGCCACGTTTTCGGTCATTGACCGATCGGCGAAGTCCGGCATCATCAAGAAAAACACGGCTGCGCGCTACAAGAGCAATCTGCACAGCCGCGTCAAAGCGCTCTCCGCATAAGACGAAGTGGGCAGGTCCCCGACCTGCCAACCGCCGGCCGCAAAGGCTCGGCTGTCGGACCCGGGGTCCGACGCCGGCGCAACGGCCCGCCCCCCGCCGTGCAATTCTGCCATAATGCTTCCTTATGCCTGTTTCCCTTAAAGATCAAGTGGCGCTGGTGGTTGGGGCGTCGAGCGGCATCGGCAGGGCCGTGGCGGTTCTGCTCGCGCGTAACGGCGCCAGCGTGATGGCCGCGGCGCGCCGCGAGGACCGGTTGCGCGCCCTGAAAGCCGAAATGGCCGGCCACTTGCTCGAGATCTGCTGCGCCGACGCCACCAGCGTGCCCGATGTCGAGCGGTTGGTGGCCGAAACGCGGCGTGTGCTCGGGCCGATCGGCATCATGGTCTACGCGACCGGCACCAACACGCCGGACCGCGCGCTGGTCCGCCTGCGGCCGGCCATCTGGGATGAGCTGATTTCGACCAACCTGAGCGGCGCTTACTACGTCACTCAAGCGGTCCTGCCCGCCATGCGCGAGGCTCGCGCCGGCCACCTGATTTACATCGCTTCCATCTCCGGCCATACGCCTGATATTTCCGGCGCGGCCTACCAGGCCTCCAAGCGCGGCATGATCGGCCTCGCCCACGCCATCCGCGTCGAGGAGCGCGAGCACGGCATCCGCACTACCGTCATCAACCCCGGCCTGGTAGACACGGAGATACTCGAGAAGCGCCCGGTGAAGCTGCCGCCAGAACAGCTCGCGCAGGCCCTCCTGCCCGAGCACGTTGCCGAGGCCGTGCTGGCCTGCGCCCAACTTCCGCCGCGCGCCGTGATTTCGGAGATGACCATCGTTCCGACGGTGCTATGATCGATGCCCAAACGCGACCGGCGTGGCGCACGCACTCGTGCGTGCCGTGTCGAGACTCTTCTCGACACCTGCTCGGCGCATGGGAAGCCGGGCGTCGGCACGAGTGCCGACGCGGCACGCACGAGTGCGTGCGCCACGTTCTAATGGCAGGGAATTATCTGACAGGCCCTAACCCAATCATGAGAAACTTCCACGTGAAGGAGACCGAATGCCGCCGTTTTCCCGCCTTTTCGCCACACTGGGAGTGGTCGCGCTGATGCCGCTGGCCGCCCAAACGCCCAACGCCTCGGCGCCGCCGGTTGCACCAGTCAAGGAGCACCGCGTGGTGCGCCATGGTGAGACCGTGATCGACAATTATTTCTGGCTGCGCGAGAAAACCGATCCGGAAGTGGTCCGCTACCTGGAAGCGGAGGACGCTTACACCGAAGCGCAGACTGGCGGCTTGAAGCCCTTCCAGGAAGCGCTCTACACCGAGATGCTGAGCCACATCCAGCAGACTGACATGGGCGTCCCCGTGCGCCGCGGCGCGTACCTGTATTATGCCCGCACCGTGGAAGGCAAGCAGTATCCCATTCGCTGCCGCCGCAAGGGCAGCATGGAAGCGCCGGAGGAAGTGTTGCTCGATGCCAATGAGCTCGGCGCGCAGCACAAGTTCGTCGGCGTCGGCAATTTCGTGGTCAGCGACGACGGCAACCTGCTCGCCTACACGGTCGACTACACCGGCTTCCGCCAGTACAGCCTCCAGGTGAAGGACCTGCGCAACGGCCGCACGCTGCCCGACACAACCGAGCGCGTCACCTCAGTCGAATGGGCGGACGACAATCGCACTTTGTTCCTCACCACCGAGGACGCTGTCACCAAGCGCCCCGACAAGCTTTGGCGCCACGCGCTGGGCGATTCCGCTTTCACGCTGCTCTATGAAGAAAAAGACGAGCTGTACGATATCGGCTTGCAGAAGACGCGCGACAAGCGGTACCTGGTGTTGGGGATCGAGAGCAAGGACACCTCCGAGTGCCGCTATCTGCCCGCCGGCGAGCCGGGCGGCGCGTTCCAGGTTTTCCTGCCGCGCGAAAACAAGCACCGCTATTATCTGGATCACCGCGGCGATCTCTTTTATATCCGCACCAACAAGGGCGGCCACAATTTTGAAGTGGTGACGGCGCCCGAAAAGGACCATGCGCCCGCGAACTGGAAGGTGCTGGTGCCGCACAGCGCCGATGTGCGCATTCAGGACATCGATCTGTTCCGCGATTTCGCGGTGGTGGTGGAGAAGACGCAAGCGATCGATCGCATCCGCGTCTACGATTTCGGTACCCATAACTGGACGGCAATCGAGTTTCCCGAACCAGTGTACGCAGCCTATCCGGGAGAGACGCCGGAATTTGATTCCCTGACCTACCGGTATAACTACCAGAGCCTGGTGACGCCGCCCAGCGTCTACGATTACGACGTGCGCTCACACAGGTCCACGCTGCGCAAGCGGCAGGACGTGCCGGGCGGCTTCGAACCGTCCAACTATGCGACTGAGCGTCTGTGGGCAACCGCGCGCGACGGCGTCAAGGTTCCCATTTCGATCGTGTATCGCAAGGGCTTCCCGCGCGATGGCTCGGGCGCGCTGCTGCTCTACGGCTATGGCTCTTATGGCTTCGGCACGCCGCCCACGTTTTCCGGCCCGCGGCTGGCGCTGCTCGACCGCGGCGTAGCCTTCGCCATCGCCCACATTCGCGGCGGCGACGAAATGGGCGAGCAGTGGCGCGAAGACGGCATGCTCATGAAGAAGAAGAACACCTTCTTCGATTTCGTCGATTGCGCCAAATATCTGGAGGCGCAACATTGGACTTCGCCCAAGCGGCTGGCCATTGAAGGTGGCAGCGCGGGCGGTCTGCTGATCGGCGCGGCCGTCAACTTTGCGCCCGATTTATTCCGCGCCGCGCACCTGGCCGTGCCCTTCGTCGATGTGATGAACACCATGATGGACGCGTCTTTACCACTGACTGTGGGCGAGTATCTCGAATGGGGCGACCCCAACCAGAAGTCCGACTACGATTACATGAAGACTTACAGCCCGTACGACAACCTGGCACGCCGCGCCTATCCGGCCATACTGGTCACCACCAGTTTTAACGACAGCCAGGTGATGTACTGGGAGCCTGCTAAGTATGTCGCGCGCCTGCGCACCCTTAAGACCGATGCGAATCCGCTGCTGCTCAAGATCAAAATGGAGCCCGCCGGCCACGGCGGCGCCTCCGGCCGCTATGACCGCTTGAAGGACCAATCCTTCGAATACGCCTGGATGCTGACGCAATTAGGCGTGACCCGGTAGGGACCGGGCATGCCCGGCCCGGAACCTGAAAGTCCGGGCGCATTACACACGCGGCGTGAGGCGATTCGGGCCGGGATTCGTCGGGCCACTGTTCATCGGCCGCCCGCATTCTGTAGCATCGTACCTGGTGCGAGCCGCCCAAGCTGGTATACGTTATATCGTGCCACTTTGAATCGCAGAGTCAATTTCGTGTTCTGAATATCACGATCTGTCACCAGGTACTGGCCTTGCTGCATTGAATCAACGGGGGCCGTATCCGGTTCCCACTGCTCAAGTCTGCCAAGTAAGCCGCACGCATAAAGAATCGCGAGGTCCTTGAGATGACTATCCGTCCAGACGCGCACCGGGGGTGCGGAGGCGCCAAGGTCAAGCAGGTGAGGTGTCAGCATCTCCGCTCGGAGCCAGGTCCCAACTGCGACCGCATCGGTGTCAGGGCCGCCTGCCCCCCGCAGGGAACGCATCGCTAGAGCGTGATTGTCCCATGCCCAAAATACCCCGACTAAGGCAACCAGAGCGAGTGCACCGATACGCTGACGCCGTGTATGCGTGCGTGTCGCAGACAACAAATAGAGCAGCGGAGAAAGCGCTATCGGTAATAGGGCCATGCTGAAAAGAGTGACTGTTGTATAGGGGTGTCCATCTGGATTCGCAGCAACAGCGGAAGCTATTAACACGCCTAACCCCAGACCTATGGTAGTCAAAACGGTCCTAACACGTCCCCGATCCGGACCGGTTCGAACGGAGCCCCAGACGGTGCCGAACAGAACTAGCGGTAGGAGCGGCCATAAGTTGTGCAACAGTGCGCGTGGATATGCAGAAAGACGGGCAGATAGGAGAGTTATTCCGGAGTCCCGAATTAAAGAATGGGCATTTCGTTCGATTGCGTCAAAAGGCGAACCAAACTTCACCCAGCAACCAATGAGCCAGACGACACAATAGGAAACGGACACCGCGGCAAACCATGTCCAGGTCGTCAACCGGAAAGCGCCCCCTTGTCTCTGTGAAATCCAGGCGTAAACCAGCAACACCACGAGGATAGGGCCTAAGACCATCCATGCAACCATATGGAACGAGGTCGCGGCAGCGAAGCACAGGGCAGCAGCCCACCACGCGAGCGACCTGTACCGTGGGGTGGCCGAAAGTCCTATCAGGAAAAGCCCGGCGCCGCAAAGGAGGCAACCGACAAGAGGCGTTTCCGGCATAGTCCCGGCCCCGACCACAATGCCGATCCACCAGGGAGCTGCAAACAGCACCGCTAGAATCGAGTGCCGGTGGTCGCGGTAGATACCTTCCGTAAACAGGAACACGCCGAGCAACGCTAACAGGTTGAATAACACTGCAACGCATCTGACCGCGGCCAAGGGATCGTGTATTAGATGCATGGCAAGGCCGTTTGCGTAAAAAGTGCCGCCTTGCCATATGCCATCCCACGTGATCAGATATGGTCGCTTATACCACCCCCACGAGAGATAAAAGCGAGACGCATCGTCAGGGATGGAGTAATGAAACCCGAGCGAAGCCAGCAGGAATAAGCACGCCAACCGCCATGCCCACGCGCCGCACACCGCCAAAGCACAGTGCGACCAGGAGGCACGTCCTGGTGGCGCAGTTGGTTTGGGATCGTGTCTGCGAGTCGAGAATAGAAGCAGGGCAATTATAGCGGCGATCTGCGTCATCCACCCTGCGGCCTGGATCGATAAGACCCGATTGACGATCACGTGCCTCTCGCTCTCCTGTAATCCTGGCCGCGAGGTCCGTGCCCCGCTCTGGACTCGACTATGGAAACGCCGTATGCGTCTGTTCCATGTGTTCAGCAGGCTGCACCATGAACCCGGCGCAGCAGGCGCCTTTGAGAATCCTAATTATACAAGGAAGGAAGGTCTGAAACACTCAAGTAGCAGTCGCTCAAGTGGCAGTCGCTCTCTCAGCCGCGCCTGCGGCCGAAACATGGGCGGGCGGCAGCGCACCTGCTAGAGTAAGAGCTTGGCCTTGATCTGGTTTCAATCGGGAGTTGCGCCGCCGGCGCTGGCGGCGTTGGTGGGGTGCGGCGGCGCTGTGCTGGGCATCTGGCTGACCGGTCTGCGCAGCCGTATCGCCGTGGTGGTGCCGTTCAGCGCGGGCGTGCTGATCGGGGTGGCGCTGTTCGGCCTGTTGCCGGAGCTGGCCGAGGATTCCAGTTGGCTGCTCACACTGGCGTTGTGCGCCGGCGGCTACGGTCTGTTGTTCCTCATTAACCGCTACGCTTATCCCATTTGCCCGAACTGCGCGCATGACCACGATCACAGCGCGTGTGACACCGAACTGCACGGCTTCGCCGCTCCGCTGATCATCGCCGCAGCGCTGCACAGTTTGCTCGACGGCTGGAGCGTGGCGGTGGTGCAGCACGCGGCTCCGCTCGGTCTGCGCGTCGCCGTGCCCATCGCAATCGCGTTGCACAAAGTGCCGGAGGGCGTCGCCTTGGGCGGTGTGATGCGGGCAGCCGTTCCGTCGCGAGCCGTGGCGCTGCTATGGTGCCTGCTGGCGGAAGGCTCGACGTTGGCCGGCGGCGCCCTGGCCCTCGCGCTGGCCCCGCACTTGGGCAGCCTATGGACCATCTATCCGCTGGGTCTCACCGCCGGCTGGCTGGTTTATCTGGGTTATCACGCGCTGCACGAAGAGTGGAAGCGCAAGGGAGCCGCCGCTACGTCGGTTTCCGCGCTCGCCGGCGGAGCCACCGCAGCCCTCATCCAGCGCGGGGCCGAAGCGCTGTTGCGGTAGGGTGGCGTCCTAAGTAATCTCTTGCCACCACTGCTTGCGTGGGTGGGGCATGCTTTAGCCGGCTTGCCGGGGCACGGCCATCAGCTCTCGGTCGCCCTCAGCAGGTCGTCCGGCGATGTCTTGCGCCAGGTTTCGAACCTGGCCGGTGAGCGCCGTGCCCCCCATTCCCGGTTCTGCTGCGTGGGCGGCTTCGACGGCTGCGTTCAAGGTCAAGATCGCAGTCTGAAACCCGATCGCATCGAGGACCCGCTCGACGCTCTCGCCCGCCCCTCCCGAGTCTTCCAGTTGTCTTCCCAATCCGTTCATAACGTCACCATCCGCCATAAAGCGCCGGCGCGCGCATCGCATTGCGCGGCAGCCGCCAAGTCGCGACCGGCCGCCGTAGACATTCTGCTCCCGGTGATCGCTCAGACCCCCATTTGGTTTGCCTGCCCAAACCCGTGAGGCTGTAAGCCGGCCGGGTGTTCGCTGGGCGCCAGGCAGATCTTGACCTCGAACGCGTCGCTGTCCCAGTGAAAGCGCCGTACGATCCATTCCGCATGGCCGGCGCTCTTGGTTCGAAAGTTCTTGCCGAAAACGACCGTCGGGATGCTCAATCCGAGCGGGCCCAGTTCCCGCTCCAGGTCATTCTTCACAGAGCCGATGATCATGTTGGTCAGCTCGGCGACCGCGTCCAGTACCTCTTCGTTTACGGCCGTGGCTTCGGTCATGAGCATCTGCGAGCAAACACGGCAAGCCAAGACCGGCGAGCAGGACACGCACCCGGTGCCGGCCCAACTGCCCGCCAAACCGATAAAAGAGAGCACGCCATCGTGGGCGTCCGGCGCTCCGTTTTCAAAGGTTACCTCGCCCGGCACGATGCTGGCGCCGAGCATAGTGGAGAACACATCTTCGACTGCTTGTGAAAGCGACCCTACAAGATGTTCTTTCAGGTTCATAATGACATCGCCGCTGGCAGGATACCCACCAACTTCTCCTTGATCTGGTCCGCTGTGAATGGTTTGCGGACGTAGCCGGCGGCTCCCAGGCGAACCGCCTCGCCGACTTTGGCCTCGCCGCCTTCCGTGGTGACCATGACCACCGGGATGCCGTGCCACTCGGGGACATCCTTGATGGCGGCCAGCAACTGGATGCCATCCATCTTCGGCATGTTGATGTCCGTCAGCACCAGGCTAATCTTCTGGCTGTGCAGAAGCTGCAACGCTTCCTGCCCGTCGCCGGCTTCGTAAATGTTTCGGATTGCCATGCCAGTCTGGCGCAGCACGCGCTGCAAAATCTTGCGGATTGCGGCGGAATCATCCACTACCAAGACGTCGGATTCCATTCGGCTCCCTACAATCCATTTATCGGAAGATTATGCAATTTCATTAGAGCGGGCGCAAAGATTCTCATTGGGAAGAAGGGTCTAAAGTCCGGCCCGCAATAGCCGATCTTCTGTCCAGGAGGCAGAACTTGGGCCGGCAACTCTCGCAACAGGAAATCGACGCCGTATTCCAGAACGCGCAAGACCGGAAGCGCGAAGTATCGGCGATCCGCTTCGACTTCCGGCGGCCGGATCGCATCCCGAAGTCGCAGGTCCGGGCGATCCATCTTCTTCACGATACGTTCGTCCGCAATCTTGTCTCCAGCCTGTCGGCATATCTGCGTTCCTATCTGGCCGTCAACCTGGTGAGCGTGGAACAGCTCTCTTACGCGGAGTTCCTCGACGGCTTGCCTTCTCCGACCTGCATGGTTTCGCTGGGGTTGAAACCCTATGACGGTCAGGGAGTGTTGGAATTGAACCCATCGCTGGTTTTTCCCATTCTGGAAATGCTGCTGGGCGGTTCCGGCAAGACCACTATCAACATACAGCGCGACATCACCGAAATCGAACAAAAGCTGCTGGACGGCCTGTTGCGCATCATCCTCCAGGATTTGCGGGAAGCCTGGAGAGTCGTTACGGCGGTCGACTTCACGGTGGCCGCAATGGAAACCGAGCCGCAGTTGCTGCACATACTGGCGCCAAACGAGGCGGTGGTGGCGATTGCGGTGGAAGTGCGCATCGGCGAAACGGTGGGCATGATGAACATCGCCATGCCGTCGATCGTGATCAAGATGATGCGCCAGAAGTTCGATCAGCAATGGTCGCTGCGCAAAACGCACGCCAGCCTGGCGGAAGAGGAGCGGGTGCTGCGTTTTTTGCGCGACGCGTCCCTGGTGTTGGAGGCACGCTTGACCGGGCCCACGTTAACCGTGCAGGACCTGCTGGGGCTCGAAGAAGGCCAATTGCTCACCTTCGATCATCCCGTCGGCAGGCCGGTCGATATGGAAGTCAATGGCGGCAGAAAATTCTCCGGCCGCGTGGTGACCACCGGAAAAAAACGAGCGTTTCAGGTCGAAGAGATGCGCCGGCCGCCCTATCAGGGCAGGACCAGCGGCGACGAATCTGACGCGCCGTCCGTCGATTCCGGTTGAAGCCCGCGGAGCAGATCGAGGAAGGCGCGTCCGCGTGGGCGGCCGTTGTTCCGGTCCAGTTGCAGCCGCTCGAGAAACACGAGGAGGCCCAGCAGATCGGCGTCGCGGGTCCTGGACATGCCGAGCCGATCGGTTTCCTGCCGGCGGAATTCGGCCACGGCGTCCTCGACGGCGCGGAAGATCTTCGCCGCCAGAGCGTTCTCGGGAAGGCTCTGATAGTAGATCCCGGTTTGCAGGGTGCGGTAGGTGCGAATCAGCGCAGCCAGCGCGTCGCGCAGGTCGCTGTCCACTACACCCGGTGTTTCGAATGCCGCGGTAACCAACGTGTGGCTCAGGAATTCCAGCAGCTCCCCGTTGCTTTCGAGCAGCTCTTCGGAAACCCGGATGTCGCGGTTGGGCAGATTCTCGGCATCGAAGGGCGTGGCCTTCTCATGTTTGCGCGCGTCCCGCAGGTATTCACAATCGAGCGGGCACGATACCGTGACCTCGCGCTCGGTACCGCAACAGATGGTGCAGATGTCGCCATGAACGCCTGGGCAGTGGCGACGTGGTCGCCGCGCCTGGCAGATAGCACAAGCCATCCCTTTAGTATATGCAGCCGGGGACACTAACATTTCCAGCCCGGACGCGAAGCGCCGGCCGGCAGGTGGGTCATGTCGGCGCAGACGGACACTCGTGCAGGCCGGCGACGATGCGGCCAAAAGCAGCGCTGCTAGCTGGATGCGGGCGCGTTTTCGGTTACCCATCCGCCTGAATCGGCCGGAACTTTCTGAAAGCTGGAAAGTCAGCTTGCTCGGAGGGCCAGAGCGGTGGTGCGGACGAAGCTGTCTCTCTGAGTCGCGCACGTTGTTGGAGGCACGATGTCTACGGACATGCCCGGCCCTCACCGCCCGCGCTGGGGTACGTTGGCATATTTGCGAAACGGTCAACTGATCCTGGTTGTGGGACAGACTTGTCCCATGAATGGAGGAGGCGGTGTCCTGGAATCAAGTACTTGCGTTTTTCTCGTGGGACAAGTCTGCCCACGTGGGACGGCCCTTGGGTCCAGCCTTGGCAGGTCGGGGACCTTGCCTCACCAACTGCCCACGTGGGTTCTTTCCGGGAACCAAGGAACTGCCTCCGAACCGATTATCTCGCGTAAAGCGCTTACGCTGGCCTTGGGGAACTGGCCGGACAGAGAGTAAGTCATTGGTCATACATGAGTTAAAGAAAATGGAGCGCGCTGTAATGGTATGTAGCCAGCGGTTTTGCGTGTTCTTGGTTCAGGCGGGCGTTGCGTAGATGGGGTCCCCCGATTCCGGCATCGGCTGAGTATTTGGCGGAGACGGGCCGGGCCCTCCCGCTTCGTTGCCGGCCTCATGCCTGCCTGAGCGTCAAAACGCAGGCCGCGCCAAATGTTTTACATTGGCCGCTTGATTACCTCTTGCAATATGGCGAACAAAAGGCGAACATACAGGTATGGCGCTGGTCGGTATTGCCAGGATGGCCGCGCAGAGCACTCTGCTCGAAGCCAAGCGGCAGGTGGAGTATCTGGAGATGCCGGCCCGCAGCATCCTGAACCGCTCCAAGCCCGGCATGCCGTTTCAGTGGACCATTAACCCCTATCGAGGCTGCGAATTCGGCTGTAAATACTGCTATGCGCGATACACATTCGAGTTCATGGAGCTGCCGGTAACGGATTTCGAGGACCGGATCTTCGCCAAATCGGCGTCGGCGCATCTGCTGGCGCAAGAGTTGCGGCGCATCGACCGCCGGGAACAGATCGCGATCGGCACGGCGACCGATCCTTACCAGCCGGCGGAGCGGCGGTACGGCCGCACGCGCTCCATCCTGGAAGTCTTTGCGCGCGAGAAGGGCTGGCGGCTGGGGATGGTGACCAAGTCGGACCTGGTGACGCGCGACATCGACCTGCTGCGCGAAGTGGCGCGGCGCAATGTGCTTTCGATCCACATGACCATCACCACGCTGGACGAAAAGCTGGCGCGGCTGCTGGAACCGCGCGCGCCGCGCCCGGCGCTGCGCCTGGAAGCGGTGCGCAAGCTGAGCGAGGCCGGGCTCGCCGTGGGAGTGACCGCGAAGCCGGTAATGCCTGCGTTGACCGATGGCGAACGCGCGCTCGACCGACTGGGGAAGGCGGCGAAGGATGCCGGAGCGCGGTCGTTCCACGGCGGAGCGGTTTTTTTGACGCCCAGCGCGTTGCAAGTCTTTCTCCCGTTGCTGGAGCGGCATTTTCCGCTCCTGGCGCCGCTTTATCGCGAACAATTCGCGCAGAGCGCCTACCTGGGGCGGGCTTACAAGGACGCTCTGCAGGTCCGGCTGCAAAAGATCCGCGAGCGCTACGGGTTGGATGTGGGAACGCTCGATTACAAGCCGGAACTGTGGGTGGAGGAGCAGGGCGTGCTGTTTCAAATGTAGTGCGGCAGCCGGTAGGACAGACGCTCGGTTGTTGTCGTCTGTCAATGCTTTGTGCCTAAGCGGAGCCTGACAGACCACGAAAGGCGATGGTCTGTCCTACCTTCTCGCGTTACAGTGAATGCTGAATGGATCTGGCGGCTTTCGACTATCACCTGCCGGAGGAGTTGATCGCGCAGCAGCCGCTGGCAGACCGCGCGGCGTCGCGCATGCTGGTGGTGTACCGCGACGAGAACCGCTGGGAAGATCGGCTCTTTCGCGAGTTGCCGGAGTTTCTCCATCCGGGCGATTGCCTGGTGCTCAACGACTCGCGCGTCTTTCCGGCGCGACTGTTCGGCCACCGCGCGGGCGTGCACTCGCTGGCCGTGGGGAAGAATAATCCCAAGCTGCGAGAGCATTTGAGTGGCCGCGTCGAGGTTTTCCTGCTGCGTCCGGTGAGCGCGGACGGAAAAGAATGGGAAGCGCTGGTGCGGCCGGGACGAAAGATGCGCACCGGCGAAAGGATTCACTTCAGCGGCAGCCTGGAAGGCGAAATCGCCGCGCGCGGTGGATATGGCCAGCGGCGCATCCGGTTTGAAACCGCCGGCGACCCGTTCGAAGAATTCGAGAAGATCGGCCATGTGCCGCTGCCCCCCTACATCAAGCGCGCCGACGAACCCGCCGACCGCGAGCGTTACCAGACCGTGTTCGCGCGCGAGAAAGGATCGGTCGCTGCGCCCACCGCCGGTCTCCATTTCACGCCGCAAATTCTCGAACAATGCCGCGCGCGCGGCGCCGAGATCGCCTGCGTCACGCTGCACGTCGGGCTCGGTACGTTCCAGCCGTTGCACACCGCGCAAGTGGAACAAGGCCGCCTGCACGCCGAACGCTACCAAATCGGCGCGGAAGCCGCCGCCAAGGTGCGCGCGGCCAGCCGCGTGGTGGCAGTGGGAACCACCAGCGTGCGGACGCTCGAATCGGCCGCGATGGTGGGGCAGGTCTCCGACCTGCCGCAGCGCGCTCACATCCAAGCCTGCCAGGGCGAAACGGACATCTTCATTTACCCCGGTTTCCAATTCCGCGCCGTTGGAGCCATGCTCACCAATTTCCACTTGCCGCGGACGAGTCTGCTGTTGCTGGTGTGCGCCTTCGCCGGTCAGGAACTGGCGCTGGCCGCTTACCGGCACGCGGTTCAAGAGAGATACCGATTCTATTCGTATGGGGATTGCATGCTGATTGTGTAGAGGGCGCATTGGCAGGTCGGGGACCCGCCCCACCCCCTACGTCCGGGCGGGCGCTGCTCCCATCGCAGCAGTGCGTTGCCGCGCACGCCGCATCAGGCTCGTCACCAGCCGGTAGAGCAGCAGCACGGCAACCAGCGATCCGTAGAGTACGGGCAAACGGATATCCGATTTCACCAGCCAGTAATAATGCACCACGGCGGCGACTGCGCTCACATAGATCAGCCGATGCAGCCGTTGCCAGCGTTTCCCGCCCAGTCGGCGGATCCAGCCCTTGGTGGAGGTGAGCGCCAGCGGAACCATCAACATCAAAGCGGTGAACCCGGCGGTGATGAAGGGGCGCTTGGCGACATCCTTCCAGATTTCGTGGAAGTCGAACAGCTTGTCGAACCACAGATAGGTGAGGAAGTGCAGGCAGCCGTAGAAAAACGCGAACAGCCCCACCATGCGGCGGAAGCGGATCAGGTCCGGAACCCCGAGCAGCTTGCGCAGCGGCGTGACGGCCAGCGTGGCGACCAGCAAGCGAATGGTCCAATTGCCGGTGAAATGGGTGATGTATTCGAGCGGATTCGGCGTCAGGTCCTGCATCCAGAAACGCCACGCCAGGCGGGCGAACGGCGCCAGGCAGAGCAGGAACACGAGGACCTTCGTCCACTTGCCCGTGCCTTTTCCGGGGCGGCTCTTGAGCATCGCCTAATAGTTCTTCTTGAGATTCATGCCGGAGTAAAGGCCGGCCACCTGGCTCGCATAGCCATTGAACATCTGCGTAGGATGGTTCTTGAACAGCGAAGGCAGCCGCTGCTCCTTGGCCTGGCTCCAGCGCGGGTGGTCCACGTCGGGGTTGACGTTGGAGTAGAAACCGTATTCGTTGGCATTGGCCAGATTCCACGTGGTCGAGGGTTGCCCGCTCACCAGCTTGATTTTGACGAGAGATTTGATGCCCTTGAAGCCGTATTTCCACGGCACTACCAGCCGCACCGGAGCGCCATCTTGCGGCGGCAGTGTCTCGCCGTACATGCCCACCGATAGCAGCGCCAGCGGATGCATGGCCTCGTCGAGGCGCAGCCCTTCCACATACGGAAATCCGATGCCCGCCATGTCCGGCCGCGCCATCGGCATTTGCTTCAGATCCCAATAGCTCTCGAACGCCACGTATTTGGCTTTCGCCGTGGGCTGGACCGCGTTCAGCAACGCGCTCAACGAATAGCCGATCCAGGGAACGACGATGGACCACCCTTCCACGCAGCGGTGCCGGTAAATGCGCTCTTCTAGCGGCGCCAGCTTGAGGATTTCATCCATGGAGAACTTGCGCGGCTTGGCGACGTCGCCTTCCACGGAGACCGTCCACGGGCTGGTCTTGAAGTTCTGCGCGTTTCGCGAGGGTTCGTTCTTGCTGGTGCCGAATTCGTAGAAGTTGTTGTAGTGGGTCACCACGTCGGGACTGGTCATCTGCTCGGTGGTGCTGAACGGGCTTTTCGTCACATTGTTCAGCTTGGTCCCGGCCAGGGCCCGGCCGCGCGGCGACAGCAATTCCCGGGCGGTGAGAAACGCGGCCGGCACCGCGGCCAGGAATTTGCGCCGGTCCAGGTAGACCGATTTCGGAGTGACGTCTGCCGGGCGAAGATCGGCAGGCTTGCGGATCAACATATTCTGATCATTCCCCTCTCTGGCCTTGGACGCTGCCGGGCCGCGGCTGGATTCGAAAACTCCGCAATTCGTCCCGTTTCGCGAATTCCCAAACCCCCTCGTCAAACATGAGACAAAGACGCCGGCGTCTATACTGAAACAAGCGGGACTGAAATGAACAAGTACATGGTTCTTATTGAACAAACGGCCACGGGCTTCAGTGCGCATGTGCCCGATCTTCCGGGCTGCATTGCGGCTGGCCGCACGCGCAAGGAGGTCAAGCGACTCATGGCCAAGGCTATCGAGATGCACCTCGCCGCCATGCGCGAGGACGGCGACGAGATACCCGGGCCTTCCCGGGTGGAGATGGTCGATGTCGCCTGACCAGCCGGTGCGAATCGGCTCGAACACGACGCCCCTCTAGCCTACCGTCGGGCCGACGGTGGAGCGTGGCTGGACCTCCCCGAGAAGGGGAAGTCCAGCCTGTTTGTGCCGCGCTACTGCACTGGAGCCTGGGGACTCCCAGGGGCGCTGGGGATTCCAGGGAAGGCGCCGGGCTTCAGTACGCCCATGCTAAACAACAAGGCAACCGTCCGCTGCGCGGGTCCGGAGAGGTTCACCGGACAGTTTTCGACTGTCGTGTTGGTCAAGAGAAAATCGCCACCGCTGTAGAACAGGGTGCAGTTCTTAAGGTGGCAATTGACAAAATGCTTCTCGTCTAGAGTGATGGTCTGGCCAGCACTCGTTGTGTTTTCGATGGTAATCACTTTTTCTACTCCTGAAAATAAGGCTTGAAAAGCGGAGCGCCAGCGATTATCATTGAACGCTGTAAGATCAGTTCAACGTTAAACCAACTTGGCGCCCCAAATGGTTCCTACCCATTTGGGGCGGCCCGCCTTTCAGCACTCGTAATAGTGCCCCAAGATGTAGTGTGAAAGCAAGTAATTTATCTATATGCTGGATCATGGGGTTACGGGTCTTTAGGGTCTTCAGGAACGCGCGCGTTGCTCCCAAATCACCGAGAACCGCTGAATGGAGGCTGGATAATCGCGAACTGGGACGCGGCCCCGATGACGAGTTGGCGCTCGACATGGCCCTCCTGGCGGTATCGCCGCCGCCTTGCTCGTAATCCCAGGTTGCGGATTGTCTCCGGCTATTAGTATGATGGAGTTTCCCCGTAAATGATTCTCGCTTTGGGTGGGAGTATTGCGGGTCTGGACGGGTGGCCGAGCGGCTAATGGCAACAGACTGTAAATCTGTCGCTCCTTGCGAGCTACGGAGGTTCGAATCCTCCCCCGTCCACCAGAGTTTGCGGGGCGGTCGGTAGAGCGTTTGTTCCGCTCCCGACGGGCAAGAGTTTCGCCGTTGTAGCTCAGTTGGTAGAGCGTCCGTGATCGGAAGGTCACCGTTCAGCTCCCGGTTGGGCAAAGAGTTTTGCCGTTGTAGCTCAGTTGGTAGAGCGTCCGTGATCGGAAGGTCACCGTTCAGCTCCTGGCCGGGCAAAGAGTTTTGCCGTTGTAGCTCAGTTGGTAGAGCGTCCGTGATCGGAAGGTCACCGTTCAGCTCCCGGTAGGGCAAAGAGTTTCGCCGTTGTAGCTCAGTTGGTAGAGCGCGTCCTTGGTAAGGACGAGGTCACCAGTTCAATCCTGGTCAACGGCTCCAGATTTTATAGTCGTTGGTAGAGCGTCCGTAACGGAAGGTCACCAGTTCAATCCTGGTCAACGGCTCCAGATTTGCAGTGGTTTGTATACGTCCTTCGGAGTATTCCGACTGGGCGCCACTACATCGGAATGAGCTCGGATGTGGAGCGGCGTCTTCAGGAACACAATACGAAGACGGGGCGTTGGACCAGCAGTTTCAAGCCTTGGGAGCTGATCGCTCTTGAGGAGTTTGGGTCGCGTAGCGAAGCCGGCAACCGGGAACGGTTCTTGAAAAGCCGGGCTGGCCTAGCAGAGCGGCAGGGTTTGTATGGGCAGTTGGGCGGAGCGAAGCGGTAGGCGTCCGTAACGGAAGGTCACCCGTTCAATCCCGATCAACGGCTCCAGTATTACGCACAGTTGACTGCTCCGGAGTATTCCAAACGGGGCGCGCGATGGGTTTGGGCATGTCCGGCCCGCGTGGGTGGGCACAGCACTTAAAAGGAGCAATCAAATGGCTCGTGAAATCATTACTCTCCAGTGCGGGGAGTGCAAGAATCGCAATTACTCTACAACCAAGAACAAGAAAACCACCACGGAACGGCTGGAACTGAGCAAGTTCTGCCCGCACTGTCGAAAGCACCAGCCACACAAGGAAATCAAGTAGAATGGGAATCGGGTGAGTAGGAGCCGGGCCCCCACCGGGGGGAATGACCCAGGGGCGTAGGTTTAACGGCAGACCAGCGGTCTCCAAAACCGCGAGTGGGGGTTCGAATCCCTCCGCCCCTGCCAATCACCCGTTTTGACGAGTTGCGAGTCAGGAGCAAGCGAGCGTTATGGCCGATGAAAAGAAGAATTGGTTCCAGGCCACCAGGGACTACATCAACGAGCTGAAGCTTGAGATGCGGCGCGTTTCCTGGCCGAACCGGAAGCAGGTGGAAGGCACCACGGGGGTGGTGATTTTCGCCGTTTTCGCCTTCGCGGCTTACTTCTGGGTGGTGGACTCGATACTCGCCCGAGGCGTCAAGGCAGTTCTTTCGTTCTTCACGAAGTAGGCGGATGATGGAAGCCGAAGACAACGTGCACATTGACGAGCAGGCCGCCGCCGAAGCGGTAGACGAACAGGCCGTGGCGCCGGAGGAATCTCTACCGGCCGAAGCCGCGACCGACGCCGCGCCGGAGACGGAGGCCATCGAAACCGTTCCCGATTCCGCGCCGGAGCCTGAGCCAGCGCAAGCGACCGCTGCGCTCGCCGAACCAGAGAAGCCGGCCGCCGAAGCGCCTGCCGCGCCCGCTGCGGCTCCGGGCTACGACGAGTCTTCTCCCAGGAAGTGGTTCATCATTCACACTTACTCGGGCTTCGAGAACAAGGTGAAGGAATCCCTGCAGACGCGATCGGAAGCTTTCGGTTTCGCCGATAAGATCGGTCAGATTCTGATTCCGACCGAGGAAGTGGTGGAGCTGCGCAACGGCAAGAAGGTCACCAGCCGCCGCCTGGTGTATCCCGGCTACGTGCTGGTGGAAATGGAAATGAACGACGAGCTGTGGCACGCGGTGAAGAACACGCCGCGGGTGACCGGGTTCGTCGGCGGCGGCAATTCGCCGGTGCCGCTGAGCGCGGACGAAGTCAACCAGATTCTGTACCGCCAGGCGTCTTCCGCCGAGCGGCCGCGCCCCAAGATGACGTTCGAAAAGAACGACTCGGTGCGCATCGTCGATGGCCCGTTCGCCAACTTTTCGGGGAAAGTGGACGAGGTCAACACCGAGCGCGGCACGCTGCGCGTGATGGTGACCATCTTCGGCCGGTCCACGCCCGTGGAGCTCGAGTTTCTGCAGGTCGAAAAAGCTTAATACCGCGCGAGCCGAAGACGGGCAAGTGTCCGGCGGCGCGACAAGAGGAATGTAAGAATGGCAAAAAAAGTTACCGCACAGGTGAAGCTGCAAATCCCGGCCGGCAAGGCCACGCCGGCGCCCCCGGTGGGCACCGCGCTCGGGCCGCAGGGCGTCAACATCATGGACTTCTGCAAGGCGTTCAACGCCAAGACCTCGAGCAAGGATCAGGAAGGCCTCATCATCCCGGTGGTGATCACCATCTTCTCCGACCGCTCGTTCACCTTCATCACCAAGACGCCGCCTGTTCCGGTGCTGATCAAGCGCGCCGTGAACCTGGCCAAGGGGTCGGCCGAGCCGCACAAGACCAAGGTCGGCAAGATCAGCAAGAAGCAGATCGAAGAGATCGCCAAGATCAAGATGCCGGACTTGAACTGTTTCGACCTGGAAGCCGCCATGCGCAGCGTGGCCGGCACCGCCCGCAGCATGGGCGTCGACGTGATATAGTCTTCCGGCGATTCGTTTTCGTCTGAAGCACTGCGCGGCGTCTCCGGACGCCGCTTTTTTTTGCGAAGGCACGTGGGCAGGGGCTAAAGCCCCATGATGGCTGCATTTTGCGGCACGGCTGAAGCCGTGCCCTGATACAAGACACCACGATCGGGCTGGCTCGGCTAGGTCTTCGACCGGCAGATTCGGTTCTATCGAAAGGACCGCTCCCTCTCCACGAGGCATTCAGGGAACTGCTTTGTTTTCAGCAAAGACAATAACCAGTGCCTCGCGGCCCTCACGACGCGCGCAGCTCGTTTCTGACTATGGTCGCGGCTCCGTTCGGAGGCGCGACGATTAGGGGGCAGTGCTCCCATATAGAGCACTACATCACAGACCTAGGTGCCGCCTCATGCTCAAATGCAGAAACGCCAGTGGCAGGCGAAAGCGCCTGCCCCACTTCGAGACTCATGTTCGCGCCTGCTCATAAACGAATGCCTTCACACGCTCCCGGAGTTGGTCGCGGATGCGCCGGAAGGCGGCCAGGCGTTCGTCTTCGGGGCCCTCAACCGCCGCTGGATCTTCGAGGCTCCAGTGAATTCGCTTCGTCGCGCCGGGAAAGACGGGACAGTTGTCGCGCGCGCTATCGCAGACCGTCACCACGAAATCGAACGCTTGCCCGGCGAACTCATCGACCGACTTCGAGCGGTTGCCCGAGATATCGATTCCGATCTCGCGCATGACCGCGATGGCCTCCGGCCTAACCTGGCTCGGTTTCGTGCCGGCGCTCGATACCTCATAGCCGCCGCCACCCTCGTCGCGAAACAAGCCTTCGCCCATCTGGCTGCGGGCGGAATTGCCGGTGCAAAGCACCAGGATGCGCGTTTTCTGCATTAGGTAATTAAGCCTCGCCGAGACCGTCTACTGCCGGCCGATACGATCAATCTCGCTTTGGATCACTTCTTCCTCCAGCGTAGCCAGCGGCAAGGAGAGGAACAAGCTGATTCGACGGTCGAGAATTGAGAACGCTTCAAAGAAGGCGCGCTCTATCTGCTGCTGTGTTCCTTCAACCGCTGCGGGGTCGGGTACCCCCCATCGGGCCGTCAGGGGGTGTCCCGGCCAAACCGGGCACACTTCGCTGGCCGCCCTGTCGCACACTGTAAACACAAAGTGCATCTTCGGTGCGTCGGGCTTAGCGAACTCATCCCAGCTCTTGCTGCGCAAGCCGTCCGCCGGCATGTCGGCGCCCGCTATCTGTCTGAGCGCCTCAGCGTGGACGTGACCGGTTGGGTGGCTCCCTGCGCTGTGGCCGGTGAAATTCGGGGAACCTTTCCGATTCAGAATTGCCTCTGCCATAATGGAGCGGGCCGAATTGCCCGTGCAGAGGAACAGAACGTTGAAATGTCGAGGCGTCACTTCGTTCTCCAGCGCCGAGCAGGCCGGCGGCATCCAACCACTGACGTCGATATCACGGAAACACGCATCTTCGTCCTACTATTCTCTATTGGCATTGATTTCAGTTGCACTACAGTCCCGAGACAATCTAGTCAGCCTCCCGGCTGCCATAGGCGCCCTCTCCGAGAAACACCATTACACGGGCATGAATCCTGTCCCGCAAGCTGCGAAAGGCACGGAGGCGCTCTTCCCCGTCTTGCACGAACGTGGCAGGATCCTCGAAGGGCCAATGGAGCCGCTCCGGGACTCCCGAAAACACCGGGCACTCCTCTCGTGCCCGGTTACAAACAGTGATCACGAATTCAAACTCGCGCCGCGCAAACTCCGCCAGCGGCTTCGAGCGATGGCCGGAGATATCGATGCCCAGTTCTCGCATGACCTCGACGGCTTCGCTGCGTACCTGCGTTGGTTGCGTTCCAGCAGAGTACACTTCAAATCATTTGTCAGCTTCGTGTCGAAGCAGCCCTTCCGCAATCTGACTGCGCGCGGAATTTCCCGTACACAGAACTAAAACCCTCTTCTTTCCCATCTGAGAGTTTACCTCCCGGCGTTTCGTCCACTACCTCGTACGGCGGTCTCAGGCTCGCTGCGCCCGGCAGGTGTCGATGCTGGCAAACACGCCACCGTACCATTTCCGGTTGATCCACAGGGCGACATTCACGAGGGAAATGAGTACCGGCACTTCCACCAGCGGCCCGATGACGGCTGCGAACGCGGCGCCGTGGTGGATGCCGAATGTGGCAATCGCCACGGCGATAGCCAGCTCGAAATTGTTGGAAGAAGCCGTGAACGAGAGCGTGGTGGCCTCTGCATAGTTGGCGCCGACCTTCTTGCTCATCCAGAACGAGGCGAAGAACATCACCACGAAATAGATGGTGAGGGGGATGGCGACCCGAACCACGTCGAACGGCAACTGCACGATCATCTCGCCCTTCAGGCTGAACATCACCACAATCGTGAACAACAGGGAGATCAACGTGATTGGGCTGATCTTGGGGATGAAACTCGTCTCATACCATAGGCGGCTCCTGACCTTGAGCATCACGAACCGGGTGAGCATGCCAGCTAGGAATGGGATGCCGAGATAGATGAAAACGCTCTTGGCAATTGCGGCCATCGAGATATCCACCTGTACCGCCTTCAGCCCCAGCCAGCGCGGAACGGTGGCGAGGAAGAAATACGAATAGAGCGAGAAGAACAGCACCTGGAAGACTGAATTGAGCGCCACCAGGCCAGCGGCGTACTCGCGGTCGCCGTGCGCGAGGTCGTTCCAGACGATGACCATGGCGATGCAGCGGGCCAGACCTATCAGAATGAGGCCCGTCATGTACTCCGGCTTGTCGCGGAGCAGCAGTACCGCCAACGTAAACATGAGAATGGGGCCGACCACCCAGTTCTGAATCAGCGACAGAACCAGAACGCGGCGATGCTGGAACACACGCCCCATTTCTTCGTACTTCACCTTCGCCAGCGGTGGATACATCATGAGGATCAGCCCGATGGCGATCGGTATCGAGGTCGTACCGACGCTAAAGCGGTTCCAGAACGGCACGACGCTGGGAACGAGGTACCCGAGTCCAACGCCCGCTGCCATTGCAGCGAAGATCCAGAATGTGAGATAGCGGTCCAGAAACGAAAGCCGGGGAATTGTTGCGTTCTTCATATCTGTCGATTCTCCTGAATTCGCTCATCGACGAACAGCGATGTGCAGGACACAAAAAGACTCCGCCTTTCAGATGATGGCCGTGAGCGCTTTCAGGCGCCGCAGACCATCGAAATCGATGCAATAGCCGACCCGCGTGCCGTCCTGTGCACATCGCACGAGGCCAGCCTCCTTCAAAATGCGCAGGTGCTCGGAAACTGTCGATTGCGCCAGGGGCAACTCGTCCACAATCTGGCTGCACACGCGCGCTTCTTTGCGCGACAGCAAGCGGAGGATGCGAACTCGCGCGGGGTGCCCGATGGCCTTCGCCAGCTTCGCCAGCTCGTCGTCGGCTTCAGCCCCTTCGAGGGTCTGCCAACTCACCTCGGCTGCCGGCGCGCCCGGAGGGCAGCACATATCGCCTTTGAATCGTTTCGCCATTCTTATCGTCTTTTGACGATAACACGGATCGATCGCGGCTTGCAAGAGACTCGGCCATATGGCCATTTGGCCAGCAGTCTCGTCGGATCGTGGCAGAGCAGGTTACCCTCGAAGCGATCTCGACTCTGGTTGCATGGCGCTTTGCACACTATAATCCAATCTGGCGGCACGGGACGCCGCTTTTGTAGGTCCGCCACGGCAGCGGGAGCCGCGCAGTATCCTGGGAGAGTGGGCGGCATGTGGAGGTGAAAGCGTGAACGACAAAGTGGAGAAGGATATGTCGAAATTCGACTGGGTAACTGAGCGTGCCTCATGCTCTCCACCCAACATATTCAAGGCACTTAGATTACAAGTTACAGAGGACGTTAAGATTCGCAACGCCCTGCGTCCCAATAATTCCCCTTACGAGTTTTCGGTGGCGGAGCATGGCGACGACTTTACGGTTCTGCTAGACGCCAAAGATGTGCAGAAGTCGGTAATCTTCAGCCTTGCCGAGCACGCGATCTTAGTGCGGGGTGACAATGGCAAGCCGATGTTTGAGGTAACCCTGACCTTTAATGACGAGGGCGAGTGCAGGTTGAATGTTAATGGGAAGGAGCGCGACTTGTGGCAGGTGCGACGGATGGCTCTTGAAGAGTTATTGTTTCGAGGCTATTAGGCTGGGGTTCTCCCGGTGCCGGTGCACGGAAACGCCACGGTGGCGGGTTTGCGGCTGGAATGGCGGCTGCGGCTGGTGGGCGATGGCACCGTAGCCGATCGGAACCGTGAAACGACCCCGCGTCGCAGAAGCTATACTCGCGATCAGTCCCGATGCAAAATCGGCGTCCAGGAGTCTTTTCCCGTGCCTCCAGAGCCCGCAGGGGCTGAAGCCCAAACCTTTTTCACGATCCTTCGGCACGGCTGAAGCCGTGCCTTGATACAAAGCCTCCTGAAAGAGAGAAGCCGTGCTTACCCCTACGTTCCGATTCGTGCGAATTCATTGGGAATGGAGAGTTTCGCCATTTCTGTGTCGCACATCCAAGCGACCCTAAACGGTGGACTGAACCGGAAGCGGGAGCTAGAATGGATGCTCCGGCTTGAATTACTGCGGCTTCAGGATCGAGATCTATCGCGCCAGCGACGGTTTCGCCTGGTGAAACTCGGGCTAAACAATGGAGAATCCGAAGTTACGGGTCGCATTTCTTGTTGGCAGCGATAACCCCTCAACCAGGCGCAGTATCGAAGCGGTGTGCCGGTCGTCGGGCGTGGAACCGGCCGGTGTGTTGCTGGACACTGGGGTTGTCCCCTTCAAGCGGCGTCTCAAGCACCTGTCCCGAAACATTCGCGCGAACGGCTGGAGTTATCTCTTATTTAGAGCTGTTGAAGTGATTCGTAGGATAACTGACGCCGCGGTCGAGAATGCCCCGGTTTCCCGTGCGGAAGTGATGAGCGTTCTCAGAAGGGCTTTTCCCGATAGGTGCTTTACTCTGGCGGACCTGGGAGCAAGGTACGGCATGCGAGTTCATGCCGTGGGAAGCTTGAACGGCGCCAACGCGGTTCGCGTGTTGAGCGAATGCGGCGCCGACCTGGGCATCGTGCTGGGAACCCGCATTCTTAAGCCCGGCACGTTTGGCGTCCCGCGAATGGGATGTATCAACCTCCACAAGGGGAGGGTGCCGGAGTATAGGGGCTTGCCGCCTGGGTTTTGGGAGCTTTACGATGGGGCGTTGTCGGCCGGCCTCACCGTGCACTTTGTCGACGAGGGTTTGGATACTGGCGATATCGTTGCCACCAGTACAGTACCCATTATGGGGACCGACACGCCCGAAAGCCTTGTGGAGAAACTGCACGAGGAAGGTGCGCGGCTGCTCGCCTCAGTAGTTTCCACGATCCGGAGCGGAAAAGCCAGTCCGCAACCACGCGAGAAGTTACCGCTCAAGCCCCGGACCCGGCCCACCAGAAAAGAGATCGGTTTGCTTCGGCGGCGTTTACCTCATTGGAAACACCGGGGCGACGTTTCGACGATTTTGCGAGATCTGTATCTTCTGTTTGTCTACTACTGTGGCATCTACTACATCGCCCGCCAACTTCACCGTCTGCTGTGGCGGTCAAGAGGTGCGATTTACTCCTACCATCGAGTCAACGATTATTCGAAGGATGTCCTGACCGTGGACACCATGACCTTTGCCGCTCAGTTGCTGGCGATCCGCAGCCGCTATCCGTTCTCCTCGACGGCCCACCTGGTCGATTGCATCCGGAACAAGAAGCCGGTCCAGCCGACGACTATCACCATCCAATTTGACGATTGTTATCGGGATATTCTGACCAACGCCGCGCCCCTCATGAAAGCGCTAGGTATCCCGGCGTGCGCCTTCATTAGCAGCGGTTTCGTCGACACGGACCGGTCTTTCGCGCACGACGTCGCGCTATACCCTTTCACTTACGAAATGTTTCGATCCTCCGACATTCAAGCATGGGTGGCGCTGGGCTTTGATGTCGGGGCGCACACGGTTGACCACGTGGATCTCGGAAGATGCACGGTGGAAGCTGCCGAGTCGGAGGTCGTTGAGTGCGGCCGAGCGTTAGTGAGAATCATAGGCAAACCTATCGATCTGTTCTCATTCCCCTTTGGACGAGTGGACAACATCCGCAATGAGACCAGACAGGCCATCTCGGCAGCCGGCTATGTCGCACTATTCTCCTCCCACGGCGGTGTGGTCGGCCCTCGCACAGATCCGTATGATATTCCAAGGATGGGAAGCTCCTATGAGTCATCGGCCCTCTATTGTCTACTGCAGATCGAGGGCCTTGCGCTGGGTCAGCTCACGGCGCCATTTCGGCGCAAAGGAAGTGATTCCGAGGAAGTTGCATGTTGACGCCCCGAGTTCGGTAGTCGACGGGTACCGCGAAACCGGTCCCCTATTCTGAGACGCGGCCAAAGGGAGCGGTGAGCATTCCAATGCTTTCCGGCCCTCACGACGCTCTGCCCGCGTCTGGTACTTGCGTGACGCACACGTGACCCAAGACCGGCGCGTTGCGTGCCGAGTGCTGGCCGCATATAATCTGAACAGGAGGCGCATGTCCCCACTTGCGTCCGTCATCCTCCGCTGGTTGGCGCGTCTCTCAGCACTATTCTTTGCGTGTGTTTTCCTGCTGATTTTGGTTCGCGAATTCCTGGCGCCCCAGTCCGGCCCACCCTCGGGCTTTGTCGAATGGGCCGGCGTCATTTTGCTGTTTATCGCCGTGGCCGGCATGATTCTGGCGTGGAAGTGGGACCTGACCGGCGCCCTGATTGCGCTGGCCGCGCTGGTGCTGCACATCTCACTGGTTCGCGACCGCACCTACGCGGTCGTCTGGCTCGCCGCCATACCCGCAGTGCTGTACCTGGCCGATTGGTTGCTGCGGCGGTCCCGGACCCCTGCACGAAACACCACGCCTTGACGCCGGCCGCCGTGAGCGAACCCGCTCGTCGCTTCCCTCTCGCACCCTCTACACTCGAGTCGCTTGACAGAACGGGAGTCGGAGCGTACCATTCTTAGAGTCGTTGCGGTCTGTCAGCAACGGCACTTGGCAAGCGGTGGTTTGTGGGGGACCCCGTATGACATTCCAGATCGGCGACAAGGTCGTCTATCCCAATCAGGGCGTTGGGATCATCGAGAACATCAGCACCCGATCCTTCGGATCCGCCTTCGAAAAGTTCTACCTGTTGCGGCTCGGTCTCAACAGCATTACGGTGCTGGTGCCGCTTTCCAACGCCGCCAATATCGGCCTGCGGCGGGTGACCAAGGATCGGGAGATCTCGCGTGTGCTCTCTTTCCTTTCCTACGGAGAGTGCTCGATCCATCCGGATTGGAAGGTTCGTTGCAAAGAAAACACGGAGAAGATGCAAATCGGCAGCCTGCTACAGGCGGCGCAGGTGTTCAAGGCGCTGCTGCTTCTGCAAACCGAGAAGCAGCTCTCGTTCCGCGAGAAGAAGATGATGGAGCGCGCGCGGCACATGCTGGTCTCGGAGATCTCGCTGGCGCGCGGGGTTCCGGGCGTGCACGCCGTCAATCTCCTGGAGCGGGCGGTTGCCAAGGCTGGACTCAAGCTGCCGCCGCTATCCTGAAGCCATTGGTGGGGCATGCTTTAGCTTGCCAACGCCCGCTCGCGGGCGGATTGTTTCATAGCCTCTCACGACGAGCGCCTACGGTGCGATCCTAAAGAAGAGTTATGCGCGGCTCTCTTCCATCGGGCGTGATCCAAGGTCCACCCCCTCCGCCCGTGGACTGGGGCGGAGGCGACGGCAGCGGTCCGGAGGGACGCGGCGCGGACCGGCGCGCGTCGTTCATCGGCCTGTTCGTCTTGCTGGCCGCCACCGGCATGGTTTTCGTAGCCCTGAGCATGGCCTTTTGGATGCGCCACAGCACATCCGACGACTGGATTGCCATGCGCAAACCGCCGCTGCTGTGGGTGAACACGGCGGTGCTGCTAGCGTCGAGCGCGGTTCTCGATCGTGCGCGGGTGGCTCTCAAAAGGGGCCAGCGCGACGGCTTCAACTTCTGGTGGACCGCCGCGACCGCGCTGGGCATCGCGTTCCTGATCGGGCAGGCAATTGTCTGGCATCAGCTCTCCAACGCCGGCGTGTTCATCGCCAGCAGCCCCACCAGTTCGTTCTTTTACCTGCTGACGGCGGCCCACGCGGTGCATTTGCTGGGCGGGGTGGCGGCGCTGATCTACGTGGACGTCCAGGCGCTACGCTTGCGGCTGGGGCCGGCCAAGCGGACCATCATCGACGTCACCGCCGTGTTCTGGCATTTTCTGGATGGCGTGTGGCTGTATCTGATGGTGCTGCTGTACGTGTGGGGGTGAGTCGTGGCGCGGGCCGTCAGTCCTGCTGTGTCGAGAGTCATCTCGATATTTCTTGTCTCGATGCGCGCCAGAACCCCCGCGCCGCCGCGCTATCGATCGCGCAAAGCCTGCTCGTAAACCTCTCTTTTCGAGAGGCCGCGGCGGCGGGCAACCTGTTTAATGGCGTCCATGCGCGCGGCGCCGGCACGGACGAGTTCGTCCACAGCGTCGCCAACTGGCGTATCGTCGGGCAGCGGCGCCACCGCCTTACCCACCAGCAGCGTGAACTCGCCTTTGATGGAGCCGCGCGCGGCGAGCTGGGCGTGCACTTCGACGGCGGAGCCACGCAGGAATTCCTCATGCACCTTGGTCAGTTCGCGCGCAGCCACCACCGGCCTGGCCCCGAGCACCTGCGCGATCGCCTCCAGCGTCTCCAGCACACGGTGCGGCGCCTCATAGAAAATCAGCGTGGCGGGTTCTTCTTTAAGGCCTTCCAGGGCCCTGGCGCGCTGGCCGGATTTGGCCGGCAGAAAACCCGCGAAGTGAAAAGCGTCGGTGGGAAGGCCGGAAGCCGCCAGCGCGGCCAGCGCGGCGGAAGGGCCGGGGATCGGTTCCACCGGGATGCCGGCCTCTATCGCCGCCCGCACCAGCCGGTAGCCTGGGTCGGAGACCAGCGGCATGCCGGCATCGGAGACCAGGGCCACCGAAGCACCGGCGAGCAGGCGCTCGGCCAGCTCGGCGGCGCGCTGCGCCTCGTTGTGTTCGTGGTAGCTGATGGTGGGTTTGGAAATAGCGTAGTGGTCGAGCAGCTTGCGGGTCTGGCGTGTGTCCTCGCAAGCGATCAGATCCACCTCGCCGAGCACGCGCACCGCGCGATAGGTGATGTCTTCCAGGTTGCCTATGGGTGTCGCTACCAGGTACAGCCTGCCGGGCATGACTTTGAGTATGCCGCAAAAGATGGAGCGGGTGCGGAACGTCGAATTCCCGCGGGCCGCGATTCGTGCCACACTACTCTTTATGAAACAGATCTACGCTGCTCTGATTCTCGCCGCCGCGTTCGCCGTTTTCGCCCTCCCGCTGCGGGGTGCCAGCCCGCTCGCCGGACGCTGGGACATCACGGTCACTACCCCGCACGGCACGCTGGTCGATTGGCTGGGCGTGACCGAAAAAGATGGCGCCCTCGATATCTGGTATCAGCCGCCCGGTGGCAATGTGTACCAGGTGAAGAATTACAAGGCAAACGGAGCGCACTTGAGCCTCGTCCTCCAGGAAGCCAACGGCACCCAAACCGCCTTGACGTGGGACGTGGACGCGAGCGGCGACAAGCTGTCGGGCAGCCAGAAGCGGGGAGACTCAATCGGCCAGGTGATCGGCGTGCGCGCGCCAGCGCTGGTGCGGCCGGAGCCTAAATCCTGGAGCGCCCCCGAGCCGCTCTTCAATGGCAAGGACCTCACCGGTTGGGAACCGCTCGACCCGGCGCACAACCACTGGGTGGCGAAGAATGGCGAACTTGTGAATGAAGCGCATGGTGCCAATTTGCGAACTACGCGTGCCTTCGATGACTTCAAGTTACACATTGAATTCAATTGCCCAGATGACGGCAACAGCGGAGTTTATCTGCGCGGAAGATACGAAGTGCAGATCGAATATGAGCCGCTCACATCCAATCCGCCCGAGCGCCGAATCGGCTCGGTCTATGGATTCCTGACGCCGTCGGTGGAGATGCCGCGCATACCGGGCCAATGGGAGAGCTACGACGTGACCCTGGTGGGACGGATTGTGACCGTGGTACGCGACGGCGTGACGATTCTCGACAAGCAGGAAATCCGCGGCACGACCGGCGGTGCGCTCGATTCCAACGAAGGCGCGCCCGGCCCGATCTATTTGCAAGGCGACCACACCGGCGGCCTGCTCTTCCGCAACATCACGGTGCAGGTGGCGCAGCGCTAGGGTGCTTGGGCTCTCCCGCGAAGAAAAGTCGAGATGACTCTCGGCTCAGCAGGCTTGACAGCCGGCTTGACAGCCTGCTTGACAGCCTGCGCCACGCAACGAATGCTCCCGCTGGCGCGTCTTCTGCTATAGTTTCGTCACAGGAAGGCCTATGCAAACTCTTCGAATTGTTGTGTGCGTCAGCGCACTGGCGGCGCTGGCCGGATTTGTCAACGCGCAAGACCAGGGCCCGCTCAACGGCCCGGGGCAGCCCGTGGCCAAGCCGAAGCAACCGGCGGACGCGAGCGGTCAGCCCGCCGATCAGGCGCCTATCCCTTCGCAGTACAAGCGCAACCCGGATGCTGGCGTAACGCCGACCTTCAAGAGCGACGTGGATATCGTGACTCTTGACGTGGCGGTGATCGGCCCCAACGGGCAATTTATTCCGCAGATCCCGGGGGGCAACTTCCGCGTGCTGGAAGACAACGTGCCCCAGCAGGTCCGCAAGGTGGATATGGCGCAGGCCCCGCTGACGGTTGCGCTGCTGGTGGAGTTCAGCGCGCGGTATCAGACCCTCTATAGCGGGGCATGGTTCCAGACGCAGCAACTGGTTTGGACGTTTGCCAGCTCGCTCAAGCCGGAGGATTACTGCGCGGTGATCACCTACGCGATGAGGCCGGAAATCCTGACCGACTTCACGGCCGACAAGCGGAAGATTCAGGAGGCGTTGCAGCAGTTGACCATTCCGGCGTGGCACGAAACCAACATGTTCGACGCGGTGACGGACACGGCGGAGCGCATGTCTGCAATCGAAGGCAGGAAGGCGATTCTGCTCATCACCACCGGAATCGACACCTTCAGCAAGCTCACCTACGACCAAACGCGCAAGAAGTTGCAGGAAGCGGGTGTGCCGGTCTACTCCATTTCGCTGATGGGGTTGCAACGCGAAATGATGAGTAGGGAGCCGATCGGTTTTTTACAGGCGGACAACGAACTCAACACGTTCGCGAAGGAGACCGGGGGAAGAGCGTTTTTTCCCAAGTTTCAGGGCGAGTACCCGGCGATGTTTGGCGACGTCCGCCAGGCGCTGGGCACGCAGTACGTGATCACCTATTCGTCGAGCAACAAGGCGCACGACGGGACGTTCCGCAAAATCAAGGTGGAACTGGTTGACCCGAACGGCAAGCCGCTGCCCATCAAGGACCAAAAGGGCAAGCCGGTCAAGTACGCGATCCTCACCAAGTCCGGATACAAGGCGCCCCGCGAAGTGGAATAGGGCCGGCGTTCGACAGCCCGGATGCTACACTAGCGGGTTGTCGAATCAATTCGAACGCGCTGGACGGTGGTTTCTGGAGTCCGGCATCCAACTCGCCGATGGCGGCGTGGCCCGTTATTACCGCGCGGACACACGGCAGAATCGCCCGGTTTCGACCGAAATCACCGGCTACGCGATCAGCGCGCTGGTCTACCTGAACGAGCTGACCGGCGACCAGCGTTACCTGGACCGGGCGCTGGCCGCGGCGCGTTTCCTGGTGCGCGATGCGTGGCGGGCGGATTTGTGCGCGATGGCGTTTGAGACCGATCCACCGGCCCTGTCTTATTTCTTCGATTGCGGCATCATCGTTCGGGGGTTGCTAGCCGCGTGGCGCGCAATGCGGACCGGGGAGTTTCTCGATTGCGCCGTGGCGGTGGGCCGCTCGATGGCACGGGATTTTCGCGCCGCCGATGGCTGGCATCCGATTCTGACACTGCCCGCCAAAACGCCGGCCAGCCGTGACGCCGCGAGCTGGTCGCGGCTGCCTGGTTGCTATCAGTTGAAGTCCGCCATGGCCTGGTGGGACCTTTACCGGGCCACCGGCGACACAGCGTTTCGCGAATTGTACCAGGAGTCGATCGAGCCGGCGCTGTCCAACTCCGCCAGCTTCTTTCCGGATGGCGCCAGCCGGCCGAAAACCATGGATCGCCTGCACGCCTACCTGTATTTTCTGGAAGGCCTGATGCCGGTGTTAGTGGGTTCGCCAGAGAGCGCCGAAGCTCGCTGCGCGCTGGCCCTGGCCGGCGGCATCCGCCAGGCGTCGTGCCTGCTCCATGACATTGAGCCCGAGTTCGCGCGCGCCGACGTTTACGCGCAGTTGCTGCGGATTCGCATTCTGGCCGACGCCGCTGGAGTGGTGCCGCTCGATCGCGAAGCCGCCGCTCGCGAGGCGCGCTCGCTCGCCGAATTCCAGGCTGCTTCCGCCGATCCGCGCATCGACGGAGGATACTGGTTCGGCCGCAGGAACGGAGCGTGGCTGCTCCACGTCAACCCGGTCTCGACGGCGTTCGCGATCGAAGCGCTGGATCTTTGGGAGCGGCACGCTGGCGCTGAGCCCGGCCGGCCGCTGATCTGACCATGCTCAATCCTGCATTTCCGTCCGCCATCGTGGCGCAGGCTGTCCTGCCTGCTGAGCCGAGAGAGGTCTCGACATTTCTTGCCGCACTTTCTGGAGTCGAGCGTTAGTGATAAAAGCCGCCTATGCCGCCGCTCGCCTGGCAGGATGGGCGCGCCCTGTGCGGCGCGGCGCTGGAACTGTTCCGCTTGCCGCCAACACCGCCAGCGCCGGAATTTCGGTGGTGATCCCGTCGCGCGATGGGAAGGCGCTGCTGGAAGATCGGCTCGCCGGCATCGCGGCAGATCTGGCGGGCGTTTCGGGCGAGATCATCGTCATCGACAATGGATCGAGCGACGGCACCGCGGAATGGCTCCGCGGCACGTACCCGCAAGTTGTGATCGAGGTCTCGCCCGAGCCGCTTTCCTTCTCTGGCGCCGTGAATCGAGGCATCAGGCTCTCCCGTTTCTCTCACGTCTGCCTGCTCAACAACGATATGCGGATCGATCCGGGCTTCTTCGCCGCTTTGCTCAAGGCGTTTCGTGCGGTGCCGGACCTGTTCTGCGCCACGGCGCAGATACGCTTCCCGCCCCGCGTGCGCCGCGAAGAGACCGGCAAGGCGGTGATGGCGCAGGCCGCACCGGAGGATTTCCCCGTCCGCTGCGATGAGCCTTTGGCTGGCGAGGACGGCACCTGGGTGCTTTACGGCAGTGGCGGCTGCTCGGCTTACGATGCCGCCAAACTGCGCGCGCTGGGCGGGGTGGACGAGGCCTACGCGCCGGCGTATGTGGAAGACCTCGACCTGGGCTATCGCGCCTGGCTGCGCGGCTGGCCCAGCGTATACATAGCGGACGCCGTGGTGGAGCACCGGCACCGTGCCACCACGTCGCGGTATTACAGCGAAGAGCAACTAGCCGCGATATTGGAGGTGAACTACCTGAGGTTTCTGGTGCGCGCGGTAGCCAGTCCGCGGGTTTTTCGGCGGCTGTGGCGGCAGGCGCTCGACCGGTTGCGATTGCGCGCTGCGCGCGATCCGGCGGCGCGCGCCGCGTTGCGCGGCGCAGCCCGATTGGCGCTCGATGGCGGGCCTGCCCGTGCGCCGGCCGCTGGCGAGGAATCGCTGCTGGCGCTGACGGATGGTTCAGTCGCCTGTTTCCCCGGCAGGGCGGCATCCGGAAAACCGCCGGTTCTGGTCACCGCGCGGGGGTTCGAATCCGCCACGACTGATGAAAGAGGCCACGCGGTCTTGTTGGTTCGCGTCAGCCAACTCGAGCCGCCGCCCGCCAGCCTGCTGGCCCGCTACGCCGAGATCGTCGAGGCTCGCACCGACGGGGCCTTCGATGCCGCCGCGCAGTGGATCAAGCACAAGTGGCGGATGAGGGATTGAAAAATCGAGCATTCGCAGGTCGGGGACCTGCGCCACATCCCACGCCCAAACGCGCGCCATCTTCTATAATGATGTTTCTTCATCTAAAACAATTTCACTCTTAAGGAGTATGCATGCCCTCGAAGCGTATCGGTATCTTGACTGGCGGTGGCGACGTCCCCGGACTGAATTCGGTCATCAAATCGGTTGTCTACCGATCCGGTGAAGCCGGATGGGAGGTGATCGGCATCCGGCGCGGCTGGGAAGGACTCACGCACGTCGACCTGCAGGACCCGGCCAGCCGCAGCCGCTATATTCTGCCGTTGAACCGCGAGAACACCCGCACCATCGACCGCACCGGCGGCACCTACCTGCACAGCTCGCGCACCAACCCGTCCAAGATGTCGAAGCTGCCGCCGACACTCGAACGCCGCACTTTTCCCTCCCGGGAGAGCACCAAGAAGGGCGTCACTTCCACTGTGTACGATGTCACACCGGCGGTGCTCGAGAACCTGGAAGCGCTGGGGATCGAGTACCTGGTCGCGATTGGCGGCGACGATACGCTCAGCTATGCGGCTGAGCTGGATCGCCGTGGAGTCAAGGTCGTGGCCGTGCCGAAAACGATGGACAACGACGTGCGCGGCACCGAGTACTGCATCGGCTTTTCGACCGCCATCACGCGCGCCATGGATGCGATCGAGCGGCAGCGGACCACGGTCGGTTCGCACGAGCGCATCGGCATCTTCCGCGTGTTCGGCCGCGACGCCGGTTACACCGCGCTCTATACCGCTTATGTGACCTCGGTACGCTGCTGCATCCCCGAGTACAAAGTGAGTCTGCCGAAGCTGATCGAAATTCTGGTGAACGACAAGAAACACAACCCCAGCAACTACTCGCTGGTGATTCTCTCCGAGGGCGCGGAGTGGGAAGGCTACATGGTCAAGGAGTACGGCGAGGCGGACGCCTTTGGGCATCGCAAGAAGATGAGCGTGGCCGAAGACCTGTCGACCGAAATCAAGTCGGCTACCGGCGAGGAAACCATCGTCAGCGACCTGACTTACGACTTGCGCTCCGGCAGCCCGGATTTCGTCGACCGCCTGGTGGCTAATACGTTCGCCGGCATGGCGATGGACGCCATCGAGGAAGGCAAGAGCGGACTGATGGCCGCCATCAGCGGCGGCTGCTTCACCCTGGTGCCGATTCCCGATCCCAAGCTGGGTCCGCGGCATGTCGAAGTCGAAACCATGTACAACACCGAGCGCTTCCGGCCGGTCTACGATCACAAGCTCGGATTGCCCATCTTCCTCACCAGGGCCTGAGGCTTGAACTGGAGGCATCTGTTTTCGCGGCGGAGTGCGCGGCTTACCGGCGAGCTGCGCGCCCGCATCCGCGCCTCGTTCGACCGGGCCGCCGGCGATGAGGTGCACTTCCCCGCCACCATCGATCCGCGCATTTATCATGTGAAGCTGATTCGCCGGCACCTGGGCGAACTGACCGGGCGGCGAGTGCTCGACGTGGGCTGCGGTAAAGGCCGCTTCGCCCGCGTTCTGCACGACCAGGAGCCGGCGGCCGAAATCTGCGGGTTGGACCTGTCGCTCGAGATGCTGCGCTTCGCGCCCGCGGGCGTCTGCGTGTGCGCCGGTTCGATGACCGAGCTGCCGTTTTCGGACGCCGCTTTCGATGCCGCCTATGCTACCGAAAGCCTGGAGCACGCGGTCGAAATCGACAAAGCCGTGAGCGAGATCTGCCGCGTGGTGAAGCCGGGCGGGCGGATCGTCATTATTGACAAAAACGCCCGCGCAAGCGGACGCCTGCAAACGCCCGAATGGGAACGGTGGTTCACCCGCCGCGAACTCGAGGGCCTCTTGAGACGCCACTGCCGCCACGTGGAGAGCCGCGACATATCGTATTGGGAAGACGTGCCGCCGGACGGTTTGTTCCTGGCCTGGCTGGCGGTGAAATAAAATGCCAGCCAGTTGCCCTGCATAAATAACGCCCCCATGGCGGAACTAACGACCAGCAACGATTCACGGAATACGCGGCGTGGTTCGCCGGCCGTTGCTGGTTACCATGACTGGCGCCGGCGCCACGACCGCCGTCCTCACCTCACTGCCCCTATCGACGACTACGATCCGAAGAGTCAGCGTGGGCGAGCCGGGACTGCTCACTTGCATGGTGCCGCTGCAGTCGGGGTTGAGGCTGTACGTTCCCGTACCTTGGCGATCGGGAGCCGTATAACCGGAAATCGATCCGTGAATGTTGTCGGTCTGGGTCAGATTGCCATTGCCGTCGAAGGTGGTCATGGCAACTCCCACGACTGTCTCAATCGTGGTGGCGCCTGGGGCTGAAGGCCTCGTGCCGGTGACTGTAAACCCATAGTCGCCCTGCAGGGTGGCATTCGTACAAGTAGTGACGTTGTCTTGCCCCCAAAGGGCAGTTGCGGTGAGCAGTAATACCGTAAGTGTGATCTTCATTTGTCTTCTCCTCCTAAGTGAACGTTGTTGATGAGCATTACTTTGATCGCTGGCGGCAGCGCCGCAATATCACGATTCAACCTCCCCGCCAGCCCAGGGACGCCGAACACCGCAAGCCCAGCGGGGGCTGTAGAGCGCATATCAAATCGGGGAAACAGCCGCTGAACCGCAAACCACTTAAACGGCAAATTCGGCCCCATCACCCAAGAGGCGGTGGTGGTGTTGTCCGGTGTCAACCCCGCCTAGCCGCGGCTGAGCTCGATCATGGTCTTCACCGTATCCTGTGCGCCCGCCGGGTTCGTGCGGATGCCGATCTTCACCCCGTTGACGGTGGTAGACAAATCACGGGTCGTAGCGTCGGAAGCCCACGAAGCGTTCACGTGCGACTTATACCAATCGGCGACTGTCGCCCGGTCGTCGGTGGTCTGGAACTGATACAGTTGCGTGTTGACCAGGATGCCCACGCCGGCGTTCGGGTAAGGCGGCGCGACCGCGCGGGCCCAGTCGGGGTAGAGCGGCGCGTTTGCGTCTGTGGCGGCCGCTCCGGACCGCGAAACGTTGGACGCATCGGGGGCTGTCGTTGTCGAAGTCTTCCCAGAGCAAGCCCCTAAGGCGAGCGCGACCAAAAACGCAGAGCAGGCTAACACTGTGCGACGCTTGGATGTCTTCATGTTACCTCCTGGCCAGCAGCGCCGGCCGTGATCTAGTGGGAGCTTACGCGACTCCGGAGTTAATGTCGATGGCCCACAGGTCCCATGTTCCTTGAATGTTTGTCCTCGGCTAACTCGCGCGGCACCAGGCACTTACGGCGCTATGTCTCCGGGTCTGGAGCGTTCAAGCCGAGGTCCGTCATCGACCGCGGGTGCTATAGTGGACTCCAGTTATGGGCGCCGCCGGCCGCAGACCTCACCGACTCCGCTTCGCCACCTTCGAGGTCGACGCCGGCTCCCGCGAACTCTTCAAACAAGGCCGCAAGGTCAAGCTTCAGGAACAGCCGTTCGAACTCCTTCTCGCCCTCCTGGAACGGCCCGGCGAGGTTTTGACGCGGGAAGAGCTGGAGCAGCGGATCTGGCCGGACGACACGGTGGTGGATTTCGATCGGGGCATTAACCGCGCCATCAATCGCGTCCGTGATGCGCTGGGCGACTCCGCGGAGAACCCCCGCTTCGTCGAAACGCTCCCCAGGCGCGGCTACCGCTTCATCGCTCCGGTTCAGGAACTCGATCTCGCGGACGCCGAACTGGCACCCAGCGGTGAGGGGGAAGGCGCCACACGAGAGCCTCCGGCCGGCCCAACGTCCGGCGCGAGGGCCTTCGCCGGCAAGCGCGTCCTGCTCGCGGCTGCTGGCGCCATGGCTCTGGCAGCGGCCCTGTTCTGGAATCCGGGAAATTGGCGCGATCGCCTCACTGGCGCATCGCCAGGCTACCAAGTCCGCTCGATCGCCGTCTTACCGTTTGCAAACCTCTCGAACGACCCTGCACAGGAGTATTTCACCGACGGAATCACGGATGAGCTCATCACCGACCTCGCCTCGCTCGACGGCGTCCGCGTGATTTCGCGTACCTCCGTGATGTCCTACAAAGGCAAGCGCCAGCCCCTTCCGGCCATCGCCAGCGCCCTTGGCGTGGATGCCGTGGTGGAAGGTTCCGTGGTGCGCGCGAACCAAAGAGTACGGATTACGGCTCAGTTGCTGCTGGCGCGCGAGGACCGGCATCTTTGGGCCGCGAGTTTTGAGCGGGATCTGGGGGACATCCTCAGCGTGCAGCGGGACATCGCCGCTGCGATTGCCCGGCAGATTCGGGCCCACGTTTCATCAGTGGCAGGTTCCCGCCGTACGGCGATTGCTCCCGCGGCGTATGACGACTATCTGCAGGGGCGCTTCTTCTGGAATCGCAGGAGCGTGCCAGACACTCTCACCGCGATCCGTTATTTCGAACGGGCCATCGGGATTGACCCCAACGCGGCGGTCGCCTGGGCCGGTTTGGCCGACTGCTGCAACACACAGGCTGCCGAACAGGGGGCGCCGAACCGGGAAGAACTTTTCTCCAAGGCCACCGCCGCCGCGGTGCGCGCCCTGGAGATCGATCCGGATCTCGGGGAAGCCCACGCTTCACTCGGATACACCTACCTTTTTCACACCTGGGACTGGGCCGGCGCAAAGCGCGAGCTCGATCGGGCTGTCGAACTCAATCCCAATGACGCCAGCGCCCACGACTGGCTGTCGCACTATTCCATCGCCATGCGGCAGTTTGATGCTTCTCTGGCTAACAGCAAGACCGCCCTGGAAATCGACCCTCTTAACCCCTTGCGGCGGGCCCATATGGTATGGCACTTGCTCTTTTCGCGCAGGTACGATGACGTCATCAGCCAGGGCCAGCGGCTTCTCCAGGATGCCCCAGCCCTCACCGGTGTTCTCGCTTTTCTCGGGTTAGCATACGAGCGGAAGGGAATGCTGCCCGACGCGATTGCAACGTTGCAGAAAGCGGTGGATGCAGAGCACGGCGACTCTTCAGCGTTGGCGGATCTCAGCCATGCATACGCCGTCGCCGGTCAACACGACAAGGCACATGCCATACTGGAACAACTTCTCGCCCGCTCGCAGCGCGAATTCGTTTCTCCGGAGATCCTGGCAAACATTTATTGCGGGCTGAATGATCGCGAACGGGCCATGGACTGGCTCGAAAAAGCCTACGCTGCGCGGACGCCGGGTCTGGTCTATATCGGCGTGGATGCGGTGTACGATCCTCTGCGCTCGGAGGCGCGATTCCAGGCGCTGCTTCACAAGCTGCAACTGCCCGCCAACTAATCACTAGCTGGATGCCGGCGCTGGCGCGGTCTCTTCCTTCATGTGCCTTGGGGGCGTCCCCACAGCATATTCTCATCCAAGAATGAGCCTGGAGGAGGGAGCGAAGCGACCGGCCTCCAGGGCTCCTTTCTGAAATTGAAATAATAACCGCCGGGGCGGTGG
>Ga0302140_10000036_pt1 | contig 134017 bp, 125 predicted proteins | sample I_Bog_E1_1_FD_202095 | JGI IMG/M metagenome (GOLD analysis project Ga0302140, IMG submission 202095) | Peat permafrost microbial communities from Stordalen Mire near Abisko, Sweden - I_Bog_E1_1 | ecosystem: Environmental > Terrestrial > Soil > Wetlands > Peat | place: Sweden: Abisko... | reverse complement strand
TCTATTTGTTATGCCCATTTTTAGCAAAATGGTTTTTACCAATACGCTTCCTCTTGATTGTCTCCAATTTCCAGTTCTTTTTATTAAATTTCTCTGTTTTCACCGCTGGAATGCCGAGAGGCTATTAAAAGCTTCATCCTCTGAGTCCTCCATATTATCTTTATTCCTCATAACTCTATCTAAAATATGTTTTTCAAAATAAGCAAAGCTACTGTCTTTTTTCCGAGGACGAGCTAAGGTAATTTGTTCATCAAGCGCCACCTGACCGTCTTCAATTAAAACAACCCGATTTGCTAAATAAACTGCCTCGCTTACATCATGTGTGACTAAAACAACTGTAAAGCCTTGCTCTCTCCATAACTTTTCAATTAAGATCTGCATATTAATTCGCGTTAATGCATCTAAGGCTCCTAAAGGTTCATCCAAGAGCAAAACTTTTGGTTTGCCAACTAACGCTCTCGCTAAAGATACCCGTTGTTTTTGACCACCTGATAAAACAGCAGGCCATTCATCCGCTTTATCTACAAGATCAACTTCTTTTAATGCTTGGAGTGCTTTTTCATTGCTACGATCCTTTGAACCAATTTTTACATTTTCAATAACCGTTTTCCATGGTAAAAGTCTCGCCTCCTGAAAAAGATATCTTATATCTGGATTGATTCTTTCTACAAGTTGCTCATCCAAATAAATGTCGCCTATTGTCGGTGTTTCCAAATGAGAAATAAGTCTTAATAATGTACTTTTCCCGCAACCGCTCTGACCTACTAATGCTACAAATTCACCTGGCTGAATCGTTAAATTAATTGACTTTAATACTTGAAATTTCCCGAAATCTTTGTTTACTTTCTCAATGCGGATTTCAACACCATTTTTTTGTTCACTCATTTTAATACCTCAGCTAAGCCTTTCTATAATTCGAATGCCATCTTAAAATTTTCTGCTCAACAAGTCCGGCAACAAAATCCGAAATACTGCCAAGCAATGCATAGATTAACAAACTTAAGACGATGACATCCATAAGCATAAACTCTCGCGCATCTGTTGCCATAAAACCAATTCCCGACTTTGCTGCCACAGTTTCCGCAACAATTAACGTAAGCCACATACGCCCTAGTGACTGGCGTACACCAATCATAATAGAAGCCATAGCCCCAGGAAAAATAATATCCTTAAATAGTTGATAATGTGTCAAACCATAAGTACGTCCCATTTCAATCAAACTTCTATCAATATAACGAATACCATGGAATGTATTAAGATAGATTGGGAAAAAGGTTCCTAACGAAATCAAAACTATTTTTGCTGTTTCCCCAATGCCAAACCAAATCAAAATCAACGGCAGCATTGCTAAATGTGGTACATTACGAATCATTTGTATTGGTGTATTCAAAATTTGTTCTGCCAAGCGAAATTGCCCATTAATTACACCTAAAATAAATCCAATGATACCCCCAATGATAAATCCAACACCAGCACGTGCTGTACTAATTCCAATATTATTGATTAAAGTTCCATTTTGTAAAAGTCTCATGGTCGCTTCACAAACTGCTCCCGGTGTTGGAAGCAAACTCATACTTGTTTGGTGTAATGTTGTTATATACCAAACAACAAGTGCAATGATCGGTATACTCCACGAAAGCATAATGTCGCTAAGTTTAAATTTTGTATTCATCATTTCACACTTTCTTCTATCAATACTTTGTAAATTTACTGATAGCTTCATCAAAGGAATGATCAAAGATCTTACTAATATCAATTCCTTCTGGTAATAGCCCTAATTTAGCAAATATATTTACAATATCTTGTTCAGATGCAATCGTCGCATTGTCTACCGGAACAATTCGAGTAGCAGTCTGTTGATTCTCTTCGTTGTAAGTTTCAAGATATTCTTCTGGTTTTTGATTAATTTGTGCTGCATAAGCCGCCGCCCATTCTTTTGGATGTTGACGAGCCCATTCATTTGCTTCATGATAACGCGATAAATAGTCAAGAATTGCTGCATGCTTTGCTGGATCTGCGATAGCCGCTGGTGTTGCATACCAATAAAAATCCCCCGACAGAACATGATCTGCACTTTCTAAGGTTGTTGCACCTTTTGCATGTGCTGAACGAATGGAATTACCATAACTAGCTAATGCATCGACTTCCCCTGTCAGTAAAGCAGATAATCCATCTGATGTTGACATTGGAATTGAATCTACATCCGTCCAGCTCAAACCTCCATTTTCAAGCATCTTTGCTAAAAAATAATGAGCTGTTGTATTTTTTACATAAGCAATTTTTTTACCTTTTAAATCCGCAATCGTTTTAATGGATGAATTTGCCGCAACCACCAATTCCTGATCCAATGTGGAAGATTTTTTCGTAGCAATTATTTTTAAATTGCCATTATTTGTCGCTTGTGAAGCAAATATCGGTGGAATTTGACTACCTGTTCCCAAGTCCAATTGATTCGCCGCCATCGCTTCTAATACAAGATTACCACCTTGCATGACATGAAAGTCTACTTTATATGGTGTTTTGTCAAGTCCAGCTGCTACTAACATGGCTTGACCATTTTTCCCCTCAGCAGCACCAATCGTGAGAACCACACCCGACATATCAATATCTGTTCCTGTATTTTCTGCAACTTTTTTAGCAATACCACTATCTACTTCTTTACTGCCCCCACAGCCAGTGATCACTATACTAACCAATAAAATAAGTGCTATAAATATGATAAGTTTTTTCATTTTTTGCAGCTCCTTAATACATAGCATGTTTATATGTTTAATATATTTCCATACTTGATATCTTATCATCATAAGCATACATAGTCAATATGTTTAACATGAATTATTATGAGTAATTTATTCAAGCTGTACGGTTTTCATACCCATTCTATAGAGTTGAGTAATGAATATTCAAAATTTTATTATCCGGTACATCCTTCTAACGTGTACTTGACCTTGTTTTATCTGCCCAGGCTAGTGTAACCTATCCCCCGACCCTTAGCGCCCTATCCCCGTGTTCGGGACTTTCACCCGTTAGGCCGCGAACCATACCGGGTGCACTAGAAAATAGCGAGGGGAAATCCCCTCGCTAAGAATTCACTGTATGTTTTTACCCCAACACTTGATAAAGAATCAACTTGTTTAAGTATCTACTCTATAGGGTACATTTTAGTTTTTAAGTAGCCTTTTTTTATGAATTTCTCAAAAATTGTCAGATACTGTTGCTTTAGTGTACATGACACCAATGGCATGTAGTACCATAGCCGGCACTCAAAAACACGGGCTTGTCTTCTTCTCGCGCTTTCACAAACGCCTCTTCACACCACGGGATACCAATTCACAGCATTATACGCATGCTGCAACAGATACGGACTCTTCTCATTGATCAATTTATTTGGCTTGCCTTTTAGTTCACTCATACTTGTCCCCCTCGGAAGATTCATTACGTCTATTATAAAGGAAAATGGGCGCAAGCATAATGCCAACGCTATTATTTATAGTATTATATTTTGTATGTAATGGATTCTGCCCAATCATGAAGTAAATCGATAGGATCTGGACATGCAAAAACAAAAGATTCGCAAATAAATTAAGTACCGTTTGGCTGTCTGCTGACCTACATTTTAGGCATAAGCCAGAACCATTATCATACCTAGAAGAATAGAAACTTTGGTTTATAGCAAACTATTCTCACGCTTTTCATCAAAAGATTTTTTTCTTTGCTTATTAATAATTTCGATAGCATTAGGAGAATCGTAGATTTTAATTTTTGAATTGATTAAGTCGAGATTTTCATTGAGAGTATCTATTTTGGTTATAATGTCTTTTCGATGTTCTAGCATTAGTTCTTTTCGCAAATCTATAGTATCAGCACCTTCCATACATAAATCAATATATTTTTTAATATTTTTAATTTGCATTCCTGTATTCTTTAGACAGCAAATCACCCTAAATAGATTTAAATCTGATTCAGTAAACTCTCTGTTGCCTGATTTATTTCTTGAAACAAATGGTAAAAGTCCCTCTTTATCATAAAAACGGATTGTGTATATGGAAAGACCAAGTATTGCTGATATATCTTTTATAGTATAAGTCAAATTTAAAATCTCCTTTAAAATTTATTATAAAAAGCTTGACCTAGAGATACCTCTAGGTGTTAGTGTGAGTATAAGACATAAGAAATTAATTTTCAAGTGTTTAATAAATGATTTAAAGGAGAGATCTTTTATGAACAAAAAGAGTAAAATTGCATTAGTTACAGGTGGAAGTCGTGGAATTGGTAGAAATTCTGCAATCGCTTTATCTAAAAAGGGAATAGACGTAATTATTACTTACAATAATCAAAAAGAAAAGGCCAATCTAGTTGTTAAAGAAATTGAAGCTAACGGTGCTAAAGCTGTTGCTATGCAACTTGATATGAGTGATGTATCTTCCTTTGATTTCTTCGCATCTAAATTATCAGATGTTTTAAAGGAAAATTGGGATCAGGAGCATTTTAATTTTTTAATTAATAATGCAGGAATTTCAAACCATACTCCTATTTTAGAAGTTACAGAAGAGGAATTTGACAAAATAGTTAATATACACTTTAAAGGCGTTTTCTTTTTGACACAGAAACTCATTCCACTTATTGCTGACAAGGGTGCAATTGTGAATACTTCAACAGCATTGACTCGTTTGACATTGCCTGGTTCTGGGCTTTATGCTGCTGCGAAAGGTGCAATAGAAGTTTTTACTAGATATTTGGCTAAAGAATTAGGAGCTAGAGGTATAAGAGCCAATACTATAGCGCCTGGACCTGTTAACACTGAATTTAGTGGAGATGCTTATATTAAAAATCCAGGTTTGAAAGATATGATTGGTTCCCTGACTGCATTAGGCAGAATTGGAGAAGCCTCTGATATTGGAGGTGTTGTTGCTAATCTATGCACAGATGAAATGGGATGGGTTACGGCTCAGCGTATTGAAGCATCTGGCGGTACGGGCCTATAATAAAAAGATCAACAAAAGCTTATAAGCAAACCCATATTTACCCATTTTCATCTGTTTCATTAAATACTGATACAAAAGTTACAGAGACCAATACTATGATTGACCTTCACTCTATATCATAATACCTTATAGAAAAGGAGGAATATGCTTTGACTAATCTAAAAAATAAAGTAGCACTGGTAACCGGATCCGGGCGTGGTATTGGAAAAGCCATTGCCGAACGGTATGCTTGTTTGGGTGCCGATGTTATAGTCAACTATATGAATGACAAAGAATCAGCTGAAAAAAACATGGTCAAGATATTGAAATACGGTGTTAGAGCTATGGCGATTAAAGCGAATGTTTCCAAGGTGAATGATTTGAAATCAACACAAAAATGTAAGTTGCTTTTATGCATAGATCATTCTGGATAAAATTTTAAGGACAACCTCTGTCAATTCATTGACGAAGGTTGTCCCCATTACTTCGTAAGCGTTTTTCAATAAATTATAAGACTCCAGATGTGAATGTCAATATACTATTCAATAAGAAGAAAAGCATATCTGTTCATAGACTCAGTCTTATCCTTTAAGACTTGGATTGGATAACCAATACCTCTCACTGTTGCATAGACATCAATTCCAAGTGAATCGGCTCCAGGACGTGCCAACCTGGGGTTTTTACATTCTGCGCGATTTCCGATACAAATTTCACATAATTCGCAAGAACTAAATGATACAAGAAGAGTTTTATAATATCCGGCAAGAAAAACTTCTCTTTCAAGTTTCGACAATTTAAGCGCTGTATCTCGACTCCAAGTTTTTTTATCTTCCTGGTTTTTACATTGCTTTTCAAAGTGAAATACAGCCACATCATTATATTCAGAAATCATTTCTCTGCATTCCTCAATGGTGGGCACGTTGGGAGGACACATACAACTTTTCCCATACTGTGGACAGCCAAACATGCAACGAAAGCGAACCCATTGGGCTACAATAATGTCTTTTGCAGCCATCCATTTATAGTCGGCAAAACCGTGCTGATTGAAAATGGACTGTAATTGCTTTTTGTCAATCATTTCATAAAACCTCCCAAAATTTAGTTTTAAAATCATAAAAGTATTAACCTTGGGTATTAACTTCGCGTCTAACCATAAAATTCCTTTTGCGAATAAAAACTGCGCACCAGTAAATGCTAAACTATCATCGTGAAAACCATGGAAAATCAACTAAAGTTGGAAAGAATCATACAGTCTTACAAGTACATGTTTACTTTTCTATTCCAATATGTCCTATTTTGGTACAGGATTTTTTTTTAACCCTTCAATGAAAATTCGACGTAAGCCTTGCAAAATTTGTTTAGTTGAAAACCCTTGATCTTGGATATGAAAATCAATGTTATGAAGTGCAGCCAATAATGCCTCTACGGTATACAAAACATCCACATCCTCTACGTCTCCCAGTTCAACGGCCTCATTCAACAAATCCTGACATGTAATGCGCATCCATTGATACAGTGGCGATTGCAACGGACGAAATCCAGATGAAACTCGACTTACTGCACATAACCAGGGAACCTTCGCCTCCAAAAAAGCAACAAATTTTTCGATTACTTGATAGAGTCGATTTAAAGGAGGAACTTCCATAGATTGATCAAGATACGCTTTCACGTCTTCAAATAAAGGCTGACATTCTTCGCGTACGATCTCCATGCAAATATCACCTTTTTCTGTATAGCGGCGGTATAAGCTCGCTTGCCCAACTTCAGCCATTTTTGCGATCTGATGCATATTTACATTTTCAACGCCTTGTTCAATGAACAACGTCCTTGCCGACTCTAAAATTCGCCGCCGAAAAACCTCATCTGTAGAATTTATAATAAAGCCAAGTGTTTTAGCCATTTAGCATTCTCCTTAAAATAGAATTTTATTTTTTTGTTGATACGGGACAAGTTGTCCGATATAACCAAGACACGGCAAGGACAACTTGTCCCTCTTGATTATATCATATTTTCATATGTAACAACAAAATTTATTTAAGGATAGGTGATACCCTATGACAGTAAAAAAATTATACATCCTATCTGTTGGTTCTTGCGAACTCGACCAATCAGCAGTAAATCGAAATCTTCCTCCTGGAAAATTGGTAAATATGCCAGTATGGTCGTTCCTTTTGGAAACAGATGACGGACCAATTTTAATCGATACAGGAATGCCTGATTCCTTTGTCAACAATCCCGATTATTATAAAGGAACAAAAAGAGAGGGACGTCTTGTCCCTCATATGCTTGAAAGTGACACTATGGTAAATGTTTTGAAACGTGCCGGTTATCGTACTAATGACATGAAGGCAGTCATCAGTTCTCACTTACACTTGGATCATGCGGGTGGAAATGGTCATTTCCGTAATACTCCGATTATCATCCAGAGGGCGGAGTTCGACACCGCCATGAACAATGAGGATTATTCTCCGATAGAGTGCAGACTTCCTGACTTACAATATCAAATCATTGATGGGGACTATAATTTAGTGCCTGGAGTAAAGATTCTGTCTACGCCTGGTCACTCACCAGGACATCAATCGGTGCTTGTAACAACTGAAAAATCAGGTCCAGTATTGTTGACGCTTGACGGTGCTTACACCAAACATAATTTCGAAAATAACCTGCTCTTCCTGTCATTTGATCCCGAGATGGCTGCAAAATCAATTGGGCATTTGAAGAAACTAATTCAGGAAATCCATCCCAAAGTTATTTTTTTTGGACACGATAACAAGCAAGCATCAAAGGGACGTACATTCCCCGACTTCTTGTAACGGAGGGGAATGCCCTTATGAACAATCACTCCTCATTAACCAAAAATGATCATCATTTAATTGGAACGCTTTGCTTGCTCTTCGTATTTGGGAACATCAATCTAACAATGTTCAATCTAGCCGTTCCAGCGATCTCGTCATCCTTTATGCTCACCTCTTCACAAGCCAGTTGGGTGATGGTCGATTACAGCATTCTGATGGCCATCGGTGCAGGAACCTATAGTAAGTTAGCTGATTCTTTTTCTTTTCAACGGTTATATATATTGTTGGGTTAATCCTTTTTGCCACTGGCTCCATTGTTGGATTCTTTGCTACTGCCTATTGGGAAGTAATGATTGGCAGACTGTTGCAAGCAGCAGGTGCATCAGCCATTTCGCCACTATCTTACGCAATTGCAACCCAATATTTTCCGCCCAATGTCAGAGGACAGGTACTCGGTACTTTGTCCGCCACAATTGCATTTGCTTCCGGCTTCGGTCCTGTACTGGGGGGAATTATCGAACAATACGTCGGCTGGCATGCCTTGTTCCTAGTGTCTGCTTTAAGCATATTCATCATTCCTCTGATCCTCAAGTATGTCCCGAATATCGAACACAAGCGGGGGGCCTTCGATATCCTCGGAGCTATCTTATTTTCGGCAGGGTTGACGTTCATATTACTAGGAGTTACTTTAAAATGGTTATTAATGTTGATCGGTATCGCCTTTCTTATTGGATTTGGTCGGCATATTCAGACAACAGTTCAACCGTTTATACCGGTAACTTTCATGAAAAATCTTCCCTACCAACGAATCCTGTGGATAAGTTTTCTTACTTTTATCGGCAATACTGGACTCACTTTCGTGTTGCCAATCATGCTTAAGGATACTTTTTACTTACCGACAAGCACGATTGGTCTACTTATACTCCCTGGCGCTATCTCTGCTACACTACTCGGATCTATCATTGGCCGGTGGACTGATCATTATGGAAGTTCACCGGTACTCAAAATCTCACACTGCTGTATTATCAGCGGATTTATTCTAATGGGCTTTTCCATACACCTTCCACCGTGGGTTGATGCTCTTTGGATCATTATTCTGATGATTGGATTCAACGGAATCCTGACCGCTAGTGCGAAATTAGTGCCATCAACACTGAACTTGTCAGAACTCAGTTCAGGCATGGGTATCTTTACATTGTTTTACCTGTTGGGCGGCTCCTTCGGTTCTGCGGTGATTGGCCGACTTATTGACCTGAATATTCCGTTCTCTAGTATTTATTATATCCTCGCCTTGCTGGGAGTCGTGTCTTACTTGTTAATCTCTCAAAATAAAAATCAAGAGAACCCGCCTCAATAATAAATGTAAGGAGAGCAATAATGTTCTCTCCTTACCATATGACAATAAGAGCAGTCTTAAAAAACAAAAGCTGGTATGATTAATTAGCGTAATTGTTAACACAAATAAGTCCGACGAAAATTTTTCGTCGGACTTATTTACACATTATTTGCTTTTATAAGGACCTTGCAGACACAATTATTATTTAATTGTGCTCAAGACCCATTGATTAAACTGTGCCCAAAACTCTGAACACATTGAATTTACATGGTGAACCATCCGTATTGATTGTCGAACCACTTTGGTTATATAAAGGGCAACTAATAATGTTTTTATCTTATAATAATTTTAATCGTATTAGAATTACGGCCTAATGCGGAGCCAAAAATAGCAATTGCTTTATTATCAGGTACACGTTTCTAACGTGTACCTGACCTTATTTTATCTGTCCAGTTTAGTGTAACCTATCCACCTTTGAATTTTTCAGCATACTGTACCGCCCTAAAATGAAGCAAATATACTCCTCAGTTGACAAAAATACTATTTATAATCTTTTTGTTTAATTTCTTCCAATCTATATATCAAACGATAGTAAGTAACAAAAAAATTATTATTACATTCACGAAAATCAACCTCATCTGGAATAACTAAGAGAGTTTTCATTGTGGTATGATAATCTGATTTTAAAACATCCTCAAGAGCTATCATAAGATCAACAGGGATATCACTTGCATAATACTTATATAAGCTATCAATCCCACTTTCGGTTTTTCTGATGCACTCTGACAGATACTCTCTAATCGTAAAATAGATTAAATTATCGCGACTAGTCCGCCTAGCATCCAACACCTTGACTTTGTCTGAAAAGCTGAGCTTTAATAATTGATTTAATTCAGCTTCTGTATATTCATCACCTATGTGATTTTCAAGATATATCGGTGCAAGACATGAGATGCTAGATTTCATATCTTGGATAATTCCATTTAGACGAACTAAAATACATTGACGTACAATTATATTTCTCTTGTTATTCGGAATATAAACTTGTGTTATATAAAACACAAAGTTGATAATATATCCTATTGAAAGTTGAAACAACAGATTATACCAATGTTCTGCTCCCACAAATAACTCAGGTAAGCTAATTGTAACGATATATGAAACAATAACCATTACCGAAAATATAAAAAATACAAAAATAAGTGTATTCCTTTTTATAAATCTACGTATTTCTCTCATACAAACCTCCATCTCGCCGCTACCGCTTGCGACACAAATAGTTATGAAAAATGATGTGCGGTTTCCATCATCTTATTATACTTTGCTTAGGAGAAGATACCTACAAAGCACGGGAGGTGAGTCGTAGATTGCCTCTTGGGCTTAAAACAGTATACAAACCAGTGTAAGTTCCATCTTTCAAGCACAAATAATTGGTTCTTCGAGACCGCACGCTAATCATTGTCATTAACTCTTTATTAGTTATGTGATGGTTCAAAGTCACTGTCTGCTCTCTTCTTATTATGAAAGGAGGTTGTGCTATGAAAGTTGTTTATCCCGTTTCTTATGGTGTCGATGTCCATAAATGTGAATGTTCATGCTGAGCGCTAAACAAATATAGGTTAAACACAGCTTAACCTATATTTGTTGTTTTTTCAATATATTGCAACTAAATCTGATTAGATGCCAATGGTCGAGTAGAAGCGCACCTCGCGGTGCGCTTCTACTCGACCATTGTTCTATTGAACCTTTTCATTCCCCGTATGAACTGAAAATTTAAATCATAATCCCATATCTATGAAACAATTGCATCGCATCTTCCCGACTTATACGTCCGACCAAATGATAGGATTTTATACTCCCATCCACACCATCAAATAAAAGTTCATAGTTAGACCAATCATCGTCATCATAATATTTTTGAAGCATTTCTAAATCTTCTAATAAAGATTTTGGCATATTCGCTGGAATAGGAATTTCAGGATCAATAAACAATATCAAGCACCTCCTCTATGCATAAATTAGCGTCCTGCCCCATATTCTTTTATGATATCCCTTTTATAGTCTTTTGCTCGTATCATCGTTTTATCTACATATTTTTCGTCAGAAACCGACAAAGGACTATATTCAGCAACAATTTGGCGAAGTTGTTTTTTATTATACATTCCTTCAGCTAGAATTTTTGCTACAATTTTGGCATCACTACTTTGACTTATATTGTGCTTTTGATTCTTATCCTTTTCCTCTATAATCATATTGCGATACAACTCTTGATATCGACCAACAGCACCCTTTTGGGGTAATTCTTGATTAAGAATTGCATTTTCTCGTCGATAAAACTCACGTGATTTATCATTTTCTATAAGATTACCATATTTATAATCTTTTAATTTTTCTATACTAAAATCAAGAATTCGCTCTTTACGTAGTTTCAACATGGTAAAATAGAATTTTTTTCGTATACCCGAAATTAGTGGAATATTATCAATAAATTCTTTAATGTCTTCCATATTTATTTTAGAAATAATTCGAAACAAGGCTTCCGTACAATCTCTGTTTTCACCTGATGAGATATATTCAAAGTAATTAATCTTGTCCCCAGACTCTTTACGCAATGCGGATGCAGGGAAAGTGAAGATTCGGCTATTTTGTTTTGCTGGATCTTCTAATATAGATATAATATCTTCATCCGTAGCTTGCGAGTATAAACACGAACCACAATCATAAACAGGAGCAATTTTATGGGACTTCAATTGTTCATTAGAAAGAATTCCCCAATTGCCATTATGACGATCAAAATTCCCTGTGAAAGCATCTACAATAAATACATTCCAAAAATGTTTTTTCAATTCGTCTACCGGTATTTTTTTCTGTTCATCAATGGCTGATAAAACTCCCAACAAAGAGGTTCCCTTGCCGTGTTCACTACTATCGATACAAGAGTTTTTTATTTTTAAGAATTCTTGTAATTGATAGCCATCAACATTAAAATCTTTACAGGCTACAGCCAAACAGTCTATTCCATTAACTGTATATTTACCAAAAATGGTTTTTTGAGCATCAATGCCAACCGATTCAAAAATATGACAACCAATATGTTCACTAACACATCCATACATAGACCCCTCACCTTGATTAAGCTTAATTATTTTAACCATATAAGGTTCTCCATTGTATATTTTACATATTTTATTGCCATTCGCTCCCCCATAGGTTCTAAATTCATTTGTTTCTAATTCAGCAAAGTTAATCATTCATTTCACCCATCTTTTTAAACAAATACTTATTCCTTAAATATTTAGCTATTTCATCTGATATATCATCTTCATTGAGAGCTTCATTGATTGTGGCATAAAGATTGTACCATAATGGCTCCATTGCTAAACTATCTTCTTGATTTCCAGCTTTATATGCATCTAAGTCTTTCTGTAAATATCTAGGTAAATTCATTTCCAAATAAGTTTTATCCAATGGTTTCCCCGTATTTTCATCAAACATCGAAATCAACTCCTAACGGTCTAAATTATCATAGAGATGCATCTTGCGCTGCTTTGTTCCTACCTGTATACGTTCCAATGTTTTGCTCCATGTACGAATTGTTTCCATTTCTAAAAATTTCTTTAATGGTACAATGTTTTCCGCTAAATCAAACGCTTTCAATGCATCATAGTACAGGTTTTTTTCTTCATCAAATACAATAAGCGGGGGTTCGTCATGCATCATCAGATAATAATTTAAAATAGTTCTACCGACACGTCCATTTCCATCTGCAAAGGGATGAATATATTCGAAATTTACGTGAAGATAGGCAGCCGTAGTTAAATGATCATTACCACTATATTCATTAATTTCTTGTAACATATCTTCTAATTGAGAGGATACTTCATCTGGTCGGGCTCCAACTTCGGCTTCGCCAACAACATAATCATGTTTTTTAAATTCACCAGGTCGTTCTCCATTTTCAATGTAGCGTCTTTCATCATATGTGCCACCTGTTAAAATTCGATGAATTTCTTTTATCAGATCTATCGTTAATGGTTCCTTATTTACAATTTTTGATTTTAAAAATTCATAACAAAGCTTTTGATTTTGCTGTTCAAACAGGGTACGTGCATCTCCTGTATAGTTAAGGACTTTATTGTTTTCAAAAATCTCTTTCGTATCATTAAATGTAATGTGATCATTTTCTATTTTCCCGGAATTATATGCAAAAAGAATTCTGAAATTAGATAAATATTTGTCTAGTTTTTCCGGAGTGGTAATATCGTATGATTTCCATAACTTTTGAATTTCGCTATAGTCCGTCATATTTACAATCACGCCTTTCTTTGCCTTCTATTTCTAGGTTCAATCAAAAAATCAATTTCACTAGCCATCGTTAATATGACAAATCCCCACCATACGGTCTTTTTATTGTATCATATTATCCGATACTTTTTCGTTGCCCTAGGGCCTTCATTTGATAACCTTTGCAATCACTTTTAAATTTTCTTTTATATTCTTGAGCGCTTTTTCCATACGGCGCCGATCTTCAATTTGTTTACTTATACTATCAAAATCAATATTTTTAATATAAACTGTCTTTACTTTCATATTCTCCCTAAACATAAGATATGGATAAGATTTTCCGCCTATTTTTTTATGCACAATAGAGCCTCTAGGTAATAACTTCATTTTAGCTTCATAATCTTGTTTTTTCTCTAAGAGGCGTGCTTTTTCATCCGCTAATATTCCTTCAATATACGCCATACTATCCACCACTTTTAACCTATATATTTTTTTCACAGAAAAATGTAGGTTAAATGTATTCTAACCTACATTCGTTGCTTTTTCAATATATTGCAGCTAAATCTGATTAAATAAAAAAATCTGATGCAATATTAAAACGCATCAGATTTTTCATTTGCCAAAACTTCTGTTAAAGCCTGGTCAAGATATTTTATTCTTATAAATGTGCCCTTCGAGCCATTAATTAAAATTTTCCAAAGCCGAAACACGTTGATTTTACATGGTGACACACCGGGGAATCGAACCCCGAACCTACTGATTAAGAGTCAGTTGCTCTGCCAGTTGAGCTAGTGAGTCGTAAAAATGATTTTTTAATGTTATAAACATTTTTTGCATTAAGGCATAATCAGTTCACTGACTACGTTGACTATATTACCAGTTATAGGTAACTTTGTCAAGCACCAGCCCGATGAATTGCTTAAATGGAAAGCTGCTGAATTTTGACGGATGATTTGCGCCAAGGATACCAAACTTACATTGCAAAAAAGGCGCTTACTCTATCTTAAATATATCATATGTTGCCAGCGGAAATTTTATCTGCCAATAAGCTTTCAACGGGAGCTTTTTTTCAAGAAGAGTGATGACTTTCAAGGTTCCACCATGAACCGTTAATAAAACATTTTTTATTTCTTTTTGTCTTGCAACTTCACTTTTTAACTCATTCCAGGCATTTTTCACCCGCTCATAAAAATCCATAAAACTTTCGCCGCCTGGCAGACAGTAATGCTGCCAATCGTCGCCCCAAGCTTTCCATTCTACAGGATATTGTTTTTCAATCGTCAAATAATGCAAGCCCTCCCATTCACCAAAATTCAATTCGCGAAAGCGATCATCTATTTTTAGTACCTGTCCGCTCGTAATGATTTTTGCTGTTTCCATTGTGCGTATGGATGGACTTGCCCATATTTCATCAAATTTAACATAAGCTAATTCTTCTTTTAATGTTATACATTGCTTACGGCCTGTTTCGTTGAGGCAAATATCCGACCAACCGAAATATACCTTGCGTCGATTATATTCTGTTTCTCCATGGCGAACCACATAAACATTCATGATAATAGCCCCTGTTTTGCAAGCCCTGAAAAAAGAAGCATGACCAAAATTTCGCCAAGTTCATTACCAGCACCAAGTGTATCACCCGTCATTCCGTCTAGTAACCGTACTATATACCACTTGTAGCATAAAGCAAAGCCTATGCTGGCGAAATAAAGTATACTTCCACAAAGGATCCCATTCAGGGCTACAACAAAGAATCCTCCCCAAAACAAGCTTTTATAGAGATTTATAGGTTTAATCTTGCCAATAAACAAATTGCCCAATCCTTCTTCTCGTGCATATTTCGCTCGCATAAGAATTGGGTTCAAAGATCTTGACAGGATGGGTGCGGAAAGCAAAGCCAGAATCGTTTGCTGCAGATCCAACGAACTCAGACAGGCAAAACGCAAGAGAAAATCCAGACCAACTGCCACAGCTCCATTTGTTCCAATTCGGCTGTCATGCATGATTTCTAAAATGCGTTCTCGGCTGCGACCAGAAAATATTCCATCACATGTATCCGCAAGACCATCGAGATGAAAAGCTCCCGTCAGACAAACGTTTGAAATCAGTACTAAAGTTATAGCCACATTTTGGGCAAATACCTGATAAGCTAAAACAAAAAATATAACATTCAATAGCCCCAGCAAAAGACCAACAACTGGCAAATAACAAATGCTGCGTGGAAAATCTTCTATTTTAACCGTGAGCTGTGTATAGATGGGGATTCTTGTAAAAAATTGAATCATTAAGATACATGCCTTCATTTTTTCACCTGCTTCTATTTTATAATGCTTCGCCAATGGTTTTGCCAACCTGCTCTTCAAGTTCCGCCATTTTAGCCACATGCCAAACTGCATTCATCATCGTTTTTAACATTACGATAAATAAAACAGCCCCCGTTCCTTCACCTAAAGCTAAGTCTGCGCGAATGGGAACATCGTCTGATTCAATCCCCCCCAGAGCCAAAGCATAAAACATTCCCGGTTCGCGTGACAAATGGGAAGCAATACCAAAATTCGCAACGCTTGCATCCATTTGTACCGCACAGGCAAAAGCGACAGCTGTAATAAATCCATCTAATACAAATGGCATATTTTGCTGCCGACATTCTATCATAGCTCCACAAAGTGCTGCAATATCAAAGCCGCCGACAAATCGGATCAAATCTTCTGCCTTGTGCATTTGATCACGGTGAAGACGTACCCCTTTCGCAATGACTTCGCATTTTCGTTTAATCACCTCTGGATTTTGTTTATTGGCTCCATAACCAACAATAAATTCGGGCTGTACATCCGTTAAAGCATACAACACTGCGGATGAAGTTGTCGTGTTGCCGATTCCCATCTCACCAAATGAAAGCAAATTATAGTTTTCCTGTTTCGCAGTACGAACCATTTCTTTACCTGCTGCAAAGGCTTTCGCAAATTCGACAACGGACATCGCTGGTTCTTGCAAAAAATTTTTTGTTCCATATGCAGCTTTACGATTAATGCCAACCGAATTTTTATTACGAATTCCCACATCAATTACCTTATAGGGAATATTATTGCTTTGGCAAAAACAACTAATCGTCGCTCTGCCATCAATCATATTTTTTGCCTGCAAATATGTGATTTCCTGTGACTGCTTTACTACAGACTCTACAACCACGCCATTATCGGCTGCAAAAACCAAGTGAAGCGGCCGTATCTCCGTCTGCATTTTCCCCCAGCAGCAAAAAATCTTTTTAGTTTGCTTCTCCAACAGCCCCAAACTATTTTTCGGTATGGCCATCTCATCGATCAACCGATTCGCTCGTTCTTCTATACTCATTTTCAGCACCTCAAACTCTTATATTTTAAGCTCGACACCGCTTTTCTTTTCTCGCATTAAAACTTCTGTCAGATAAACAATTTGCGCGCCAGCCTCCACTGGTGGAATCCCATCTTTATAGATATTGGATACAACTGTACGCTGGGATTCCGGTTTTTGCGAACTGGCTTCATAAGCCATATAGACACTCATACTTTCACCAGTAGCCAGACCGGGTCTCTCACCAATGAATTGAATGGTTACCTTCGCCCCCAAAGCCTCACTGATTTTATCCATTGTTGCCACTCTACTATATTTCACAAAAATAGGCGTCCCCACCGAATAACCTTTTTCCACAAAACCATCCAGCATAATCGAATAAATATCTTCTAAATTGGCATTAATTGCATAGGCACTCAACCCATCTGCAGCAATAATTTGCACGTCGGGCTGCTGAATACAATCTTTCTTGATTGCCTGCATCGTTTCCGGTGAAAAAATCCTTCCTAAATCAGGACGGCGAATATATTCTTCTTTGTCTTTTACCATTGTTTGTATTTTATAAAAACCCAACCGATCAACAATTTTTTCATCAACATAGGACCATACGGTATCCATTGCAATTGCATGATCCGCACGAAATTTCAATAAGGTTTCCGTTTTAAATCGTTCGCCAGCTCTTCCCACACAAATACGAGCATTGGTTGTCTTTTTAAGTCGCTGACAATTCTCCATACTAACTGGCTTATCGACCAACACTTTTTCTTTTATTTCCGGTAAAGAGATATCTCGAACGAATTCTTCCATTTTTAATCATACCTTTCTGGTGCTCGAATTATGAGCATATTTTTCGTTTATTGCAATCCATATTACACCATGAATATAGATGGATCGCCAGCTTTTTCAGTCAATTGACCATTTTTAAAGATGCCCAATTCTTCCATACGTTGATCAAATTCTGCAATCGTTTTTTTGTGTCCAATTTTCCTCAGAGCTGCTGCATCATGGTAACTCGTCGTCTGATACATCAACATAACATCATCACCGCCCGGTATTCCCATAATATAATTGCAATCGGCCAAAGTCAGCATCATTGCTAAATTCTCTAAGTCGTTCTGATCCGCCTTCATATGGTTTGTATAACATACATCAACCCCCATCGACAGACCCGTAAGTTTTCCCATAAAATGATCTTCAAGTCCCGCCCGAATCATCTGACGCCCATCATAAAGATATTCCGGACCAATAAACCCAACTACTGTATTTACAAGAAAAGGATTATAGCGTTTTGCAAACGCATAGCAACGTGCCTCCATAACTAATTGATCAGCTCCATGATGTCCATCGGATGAAAGTTCAGAACCCTGGCCTGTTTCAAAGTACATAAAATTGGGTCCCAATGAACTTTTCCGCTCTTTCATCATCGCATAAGCTTCATCCATGAGTTTAACATTGATGCCAAAAGCCCTGCTGGCAATTTCCGAACCCGCTAAACTTTGAAACATCAAGTCCATTGGTGCTGCATTTTTTTCTAAAATTTTCATCTGCGTCGTGACATGCGATAACACGCAGTTTTGTGTGGGGATTTTCCATTTTTCCATGAAATTTTTAAACTCGGTTAGTACAGCAGCTACGCTGCCAATAGAATCAACTGCTGGATTCAAACCAATTACTGCATCGCCCACACCATAACTTAGACCTTCCATCAAAGACGCCATTATACCAGCTATATTATCCGTAGCATGATTTGGCTGTAAACGAGCCGATAAAGTTCCCGCTCGCCCAATGGTTGTATTACAGGTTGCTGTGACATGCATTTTAGCAGATGCACAAACAAGATCCATATTGCTCATAAGTTTCGCAACGCCTGCGATCATTTCGGCCGTAAGTCCGGGGCGTATCACTTCTATATCGGCTTCGTCAGCACTGAGTAAAAACTCACGAAACTCCCCTACGGTTAATGACTTTATTTTCTGAAATACCTCTATATCCAGTGCGTCCTCATCGGCCCGTGTCACATCATCTATCTCATAGGGAACAACGGGGTTTTTTCTCAGATCTTCCAACGTCATATCTGCCAAGACCACTTTTGCCGCAACACGCTCAACTGTATTTTGTGCCGCAATACCGGCCAGCACATCACCAGATTTTTCTTCGTTTGCTTTAGCCAGCACATCTTTCGTATCACGAAACGAATACACGTTTCCAAATAAGCTTGTTTTTAACTTCATTTTGCCGCCTGCCTCCCTGTGCTCTCAAACACATTCTATCTATCACCATTACAATTTTCAATTTTTAAACAACAGCGTCTTAACTACCACGGGCACCACATTGGCCACAGATTTACCAATATCAATGTAATCACCCATTTCGGTCTTAATGCAATCTAAACAAATCACGCGTTTATTCCCGGCGAAGCGTTGCAGGGTTTGCCCCAAAGCTTTCGCAAAATCATGTTCAACGATTACAATAACTGGCTGTTCAGCCCCTTGTAAACCAGCGATAATAGCTGTCGCCATTTCCTTAATTTGAAAATATGTGGGCGCCGCCTCTCCAGCAAAAGCAATCGCAATCATTTGCCCTGGAAACAAACAGCGCTTATTTATAATTTCTTTTTGCATTGACTTGATATTTTTAATTTTTAATACAGGTAAATTTTTAAGCGGCACGATCGTATCATCAAATAGTACCGTACTTCCACTGATATGTAAGGAATAACTGCCTGCACCTATAACCGTAGCACGTATTTTTTCTTTCGCCACGTGCAGCGTAAGTGGCATATTTTTCAAATGTTTCCGAATGGACCACCCCAGTAACGGTCCAATATCACCAAAGAGATTGACGTCTTCCAGCGTTTTTATTTCATGTTCATTGTAAATAAATTCTGCTACTCCACCGGAAAACATCAGATTTTGTAGCTGCCAGCCTTGATGCAAATGTTCAATAAAAAGGTCTTTTGTTTCCTCATCCAATATTTCCCCTAAAGAGATTTGCAAAAACATCCTAGCGAAAGCATCTGTCAATTTGATCAATTCCAATAAATCTGCCCGTGCACCAATTGTCAGTACTATGCCTAATGTTTGAATCAATGCTTTAATTTTTTCTGATATATACGTGATCCGATGTTGTTCGTCCAAACAAATCAGTCGACCACCAATATCTAACGCAAAAGCATCGAGAACTTGTCCGCCAACAAATACCACAGCATTTGTTGTTCCACCACCGATATCAAAATTAATTATTTTTTCCGGCAACTGCTCCGACAACCCAGCTGCGCCAGCTCCATAGCCAGCTAAAACTGACTCTAAATCCGGCCCGGCTGTTGCTACGACAAAATCTCCAGCGAAATCAGACAGAACATCAAGTACATCCGCCGCATTCTCTTTACGAGCTGTTTCACCCGTAATAATAATTGCCCCTGTAACAATATCTTCTTTACGTATTCCCGCCATTTCATATTCGGCAAGAATGATTTGCTTCAACTGCTCGACATCAATTACCCCGATATTTTTCATAGGTGTAAAATAAATTTTACTTCTATAGATAATCGTTTTATCGGTGATTTTAACTTCGGGAACCGCTGTCAAAGCCAAGCTTTCAATTGCAATTCGGCTGAAAATCACTTGCGATGTTGTCGTTCCCAAATCAATCCCTACGCTCAAAATTTCCTGTCTCATATTAGATAAACCTCGTGTGTACAAATGTAGCAGATAGGACAAAATTTTGCCATATCTGCTCATAAAATCATATTACAATTATGTGTAGCTCATATTTTTATGAATCAAGATCATCTAAAACACCAAACTCTTCTTCAAAAGGGCGAATATTTTTGTTTCCCCAAATAAAATAATAAATTATAGCAATAGCATATACCCCTAGCACATAAGGAACGACATCACTAGAAGCAATAAATAAACTAACCAAACAGAAAATGGCCATGACCATACTGATGATAGGAACAACTGGGTAAGCAACTTTAAATGGTCTTTTTAGTTCTGGTTCTTTCCGTCGTAAAACAAATAAACTTACTAAACTAATCATATACATTATCACAGAACCAAATGCAGCAATAGTAATAACAACATCTGTCAATCCAGTAAGTGCTGTACCAAGACACACAATTCCCGGTAAAATCAAAGACCAAACTGGCGTATGATGTTTTTCATCAAGACGAGCAAGAAATTTAGGCAAATAGCCGGTGCGTGCCATAGCATACGCTTGACGAGAATATCCAATAATAATACCATGAAGTGATGCAACCAAGCCAAAAAGGCCAATACAACTCATCAACATTACTGGCCATGATCCTTCTCCAAAAACCATACTCATAGCCATTGGTAAAGGAAAATCGACATTGTCAATATTACTTGTATCTGTAATTCCCGCTGTAATAAATAAAGTTACAAAAGCCATAACAAGTAGTGTTACTAGCCCACCAATAAAACCTCGTGGAATATCTTTTTGAGGATTGACCATTTCTTCAGCACTCATTGCACCACCTTCAATCGCTAAATAAAACCAAATAGCAAAAGGTACTGCTGCCATTACGCCCTGTGCCCCATTAGGAAAATACGGCTGAACGAGTACACGTGAAAGTTCAAAATGTGGCAATGCCAATATCCAATAAATAACTAAACCAACAGAAGCCACAATAGTTACTACTAGCTCAAACGTCGCAGATACCTTCATTCCTAAGTAATTCAAAAAAACAAAGAACAGAAAACAAACGACCGTTGCTGCCATAACATCAATGCTAGGAAACATCGCATGAAGATATCCCCCTACAGCCAATGCTATCGCCGGTGGTGCAAAAATAAATTCAACAAGACAACTAACACCATTCATATATCCACCAAATTTACCTAAAGCACGTCTTGCATAGGCAGATGGACCACCTGCATGGGGAATTGCTGCTGCCAGCTCTGAATAAGATAAAATGAACGTTACATAAAAAATTGTTACTGGCACTAAAGCAAGTGCTAAGCCCATAATACCACCTTGTGCAAAACCATAGCTCCAACCAAAATATACCCCTGAAATAACTAGTCCAACCGATAAAGCCCACAAATGAACCGGTGTGAGTACCCTGGATAAGTTCCCCTCTTCCACTGCTTCCTGCAACACTGCCTTTGTACTAATTTCCATAAATATTGCCTCCTTTTTTATAATAAAAAAAGCCCAACATCCCATGCATATATCGCACTCGATGTTAGGCTTCATTGCCTCGTATATTCTTCTAAAATCTGACACAATTTTATTTTCTTACACACCCTTTCTCTATAATAAAAAACGCCCAAATAAAAGTCAGAAAACCTGACGATCTATTGGGCGTTATTGCCTATTATTCCATTGTAAAACCAAATATTTCTAATTTCATTCTTATCTTACATCATCCTATTTGTTTTTGCAAGTCATTTGCTGTAAAATTTTTTTCGCAAGAGCAGCCAATGTCATCTGCCGTTTCATGGCTTCCTGTGAAAGGCGGCGATGCGCCTCTTGCGCTGAAATCCCCAGACGATCTTGAATCAAAGATCGTGCCTTACTAATCGTTTTTTGCGCACATAAAGCTGCCTGCATTTTTTGCAATTCATTGCTCGTACAATCCATCTCAGCCCAACGCGCATAGGCAATCTGCACCGCGGCTAAAAGATTTTGTTCTGAAACAGGTTTGATAATATAACCATAAACATGAACTTTTTCGGCTCGTTGAATGAGTTTTGCCTGGCTATTTGCTGTCACCATAATAACGGGAATGTTTAGTTCATGCATCATTTGAGCTGTCTCTAAACCATTTAATTCGGGCATCATAATATCTAAAATGGCTAATTCTGGCTGCATTTGTTTAGCCTGTTCAATCGCTTTTTTCCCATTATCACATTCAGCACAAACAATATGTCCGGCTTCTTCTAAAGCCTCTTTCATATCCGCGCGAATCAAAATTTCATCTTCAGCCAATAAAATCGACAAGGTCTTCATACCGCTTTTGCCTCCTTATCTGTTGTTAGTTCACGTAAAGGGAAGAAAATGTTTGCCACAACAATCCCTTTTTCCTGCATCAGTTCAAATTTCCCGCCCATTTGTTCACATATCAAAAGCTTCACCAAATAAAGTCCTAATTTTTTCCGTTCTTTCTTTGTCTCTTTTTCTTTTATTTCGTCCCCATTGTTTTCAATACGAATCATAACCATACCGGAATCTTCGCTGATTGTAATATTTACTTCACCACTATGTACACAATTTTTCAAGCCATGTTTTACAGCATTAGATAAGAGTTCATTTAGGACCAAGGCAATGGGAACAGCCTGCTTCGCCTGAAGAAATACCGTCGTACCTTGCACGTTCGTTTTTACTTGTTGTTCTGGTAAAGTACCACTCTCGATGATTTTTTCCATAATATATCCGGCTAGTTCTTTTAAATTGACTACATCTTTTGCCTGATACGTAAAAACTTCATAAACTTTAGCAATCGATAAAATACGATTAATACATGCCAAAAATTCTTCTTTAACTTTTGCCGATTCGGTTCGCCGTATTTGCATATACAACAAAGAAATTACATTTTGCAAGGTGTTTTTGACTCGATGGTTAATTTCTTCAATAATAACAGACTGCATATCAATACGACGTTCTTTTTCACGCAGTTCCGTTACATCCTGAACGGACACAACACAACCACTTAGAATCCCCTGAGAAATAAGCGAATAGGCACGAAAAATATAACTTGCTGATCCATATTGCATATTTTTTGTGTCCCACAAATCTTCCACGAGGGAAGTCAACGACTGGTAGCCTAAAAATTTCTGTAAATTTTTCTGCATAACATCGCCTTGCCACAAATTTCTTGCAATCACACTTCCCTGTCGATTTGCATACGTTATATTCCCCTCAGGATTTAAAACAAAGATGCCACCAACATTCCAGTCATCCCATCCACAGCCAGTTTTCGCTAACGACATCAATGTCTGACTTAAACGATCTGCTGTCTGTGCCAAAAACTCGACCTGCTTTTCCTGCTCTATTTTTGCAGAAATATCTTTTTCCATAATTAAAGCGCCAATAATTTCCCCTTTGGTATTTTGAATTGGAACCACGGTCTGGGCAATGGGTACCCCCTCCTGACTCAGGCCACGCACATTTGTACTTTTTTCCCCAAATAAAGCCGCTCGATAAACCGCTGGTTCACATTCTGCGTACGCAATTTCACCAACAACACTTTTTTTATATAATGACGACAGTGTATCGGCATGAGCCCAGGCTAAAACAATGCTAGCACTGCCTTTTTTTAACGGTGCATCAATAAAAATATCCGTATCGTTCAAAGTTGCTATCATTAATAATTGCTTTCCCAAGGCTTCTAATTGGCAAATATCCGTGTCTAGCAGTGCCGTATATTCTAAACACAGCTTGCGTATCTTTGCCTGATCTTCCATTTCATCATCTCCAACACATAGAAAAAGCCCTATCATTCACAGTGATTTTCTGTAAATTATAGGGCTTCATTGCCTAACAAACTATAAAGTTAACTTTAGTGTACTATATTGGCGAAAAACTGTCTATAAGAAACTAGTCTTTTTTAGAATCCATTTTTTGTCATATCCATATTGTTTTATATTATGTAAAGTTGTATACTGTATATCAATATCCTTTTCAAAGAGACAAGCATTACATTACAATGGAGGTTATCACTATGAGTTATCATGTTATGTTTCCAAATTACACAGTCGGAGTCGATTCTTATACAAAAATACCTGAAATATGTCGTCCTTACGGTAAAAAAATCGTTATTATCGGTGGCAAAACCGCTTTGCATAAGGTGCAAAATGAAATTAAAGCTGCCCTTATGGGGTCAGGACTTGAAATACTGGATATCATTTGGTATGGTGGTGATTCAACACCCGAAAATGTAGAAATGCTTAAACAAAATCCGTCGATCCAAAATGCTGATATGCTTTTTGGTATTGGTGGTGGACGAGCTATTGATACCTGTAAAATGACAGCACACGACTTGGAAAAACCATTTTTCACTTTTCCAACAATAGCCAGTACGTGTGCAGCCTGTACCGGTGTAGCAGTTCAATACTATCCAAACGGTGAATTTCGCGGTCTTTATTTATCTAATATTCCTGCTAAACATATTTTCATCTCAACAAAAATCATCGCCGAAGCACCGGACTTATATCTATGGGCTGGTATCGGTGATACATTAGCCAAGCATTATGAATCAACTTTTTCCTCTCGCGGCGATGAACTCGAACACTTCAATGCCCTTGGCATAAACATAAGCAGTTTAAGCGTTGATCCGCTCGTAAAATATGGAAAAAAAGCCATGCGTGACTGCATAGCCAATACACCAAGTCCTGAACTTGAGCAAACCGTTTTATCGATTATCATAAGTACGGGTCTGGTTTCGAATCTGGTAGATAATGATTATAATAGTTCATTGGCACACGCCGTCTACTATGGCGTAACCAGTTTAGGGAAAGCCGCAGAAAAACATCTACACGGTGAAATTGTATCCTATGGCGTGCTTGTGTTACTTACGCTCGATCAGCAAGCAAAAGAAAGAGATCGCATTTTTAACTTCAATAAAAGTATAGGATTACCAACAAAATTAGCCGATCTTGACATCCTTAAGCAAACAGATTTAGAAGCACTCATCCAAAAAGCCAGTGAAACAAATGATCTTGTGCATGTTCCCTATAAAATCACACAAACCATGATTCGTGAAGCCATTCTTGAACTCGAAAAGTATAACAGAAGTATTGAAACAGCTGCTTCTTAATCAATCTTAAATAGTTTTATGATAATTTATTGATTCTTATAATATGCTAGACAAGGATTTCAAGTTCCTGTAATATAAACCATGAGATTATGCTTTGTATGAATAGGTGGTATTTTACAGATGATGACTTTAATCATTCTTTTTATTGTTGCATTTTTTGCTGGAATTCAAAATGCCTTAGCTGGCGGTGGATCATTTCTTACCCTTCCAGCTTTGATGTTTACCGGACTTGATGCCCGTGCAGCCAATATTACATCCACCGTTGCACTTTTCCCCGGACAAATCACCACAGGATTTGCCGGACGCAAAAATGTTTCCGATTTACCGCAATTATCTTTTAAAGCTTTATTTATTATCAGTTTACTCGGTGGAATCATCGGTGCCATTTTATTATTGGCAACACCAATTTCTTTGTTCGAAGCACTTGTGCCGTGGCTCGTTTTATTTGCTACCTTGGTTTTTTTATGGGGCAGTTTTTTTCGTAAAATCGATGAAAATTCCAAGACATTAAGTCGCAATAAAACAATTCTTAGTCAAATTGTCATCTCAATTTACGGTGGTTATTTTGGTGGCGGCATTGGAATATTAATGTTAGCGGCCTTAACCATTGCTGGTTTAGCTGTACGAAAAGCTGGTGCCACAAAAAATGTATTAGCTGGTGTCATGAATGCTTCAGCTGTCTTTATTTTTTTATTCTCTAATGAGGTTGCATGGACACAAGTCGCCGTTGCAGGGATTGCCGCAATTGCAGGAGGTCAAGTCGGAGCATTCGCCTTGCAAAAGGTAAATGAAAAAGCCTTGCGAATTTGTATTATTACACTCGGCTTCTGCTTAACAATAGGTCTGTTCATGAAAGCAAATAACTCGTTCTAATAAAACAAATTGCTTTATTCGCTAAAATCCATATAAATTTTACTTTTTCCATGCACTTTTGCTGCTTTATTCCCCTATTCAATTAATTGGTTTCGCTATTTCGCTAAATAAAAGCGATGCATTTCTTTATTCAGTAAGTGACTTACGAATCACTTGAAGTTCTTCACGGCGTTTGGCATCTGTTTCCGGATAACTCATTTTCATTTTATTCAGCGTGTCTAGAATAATCGTCGAAATGATTAATCTACTATTTTCCTTATCATCCGCTGGAACGATATACCACGGCGACTCCTTCGTACTTGTTGCCCCCAAGCATTCTTCATAAGCTTCCATATAGTCATCCCAATATTGGCGTTCTTCAATATCGTCACGAGTTAGTTTCCAATTTTTGTCGGGATCATTGATTCGTTCCAAAAAACGTTTACGCTGCTCATCTTTAGAAAGATGCAGAAAAAATTTGATGACCCTCGTACCATTACAATGCAAATGCTTTTCCAGATCAACAATAGAGCGATAGCGATCCTTCCAAATATTTTTTTTATTCTGAGCTTCTTTAGGCAGATTCTCACCGGCAAGGATATTGGGATGGACACGAACAATAAGCACCTCTTCATAATAAGAACGATTGAAAATGCCAATTCGCCCTCTTTCCGGTAACTGACAGGTGGTGCGCCAAAGAAAATCATGTTCCAGTTCTACCGCACTAGGGCTTTTGAAACTATATACCTGACAGCCTTGTGGATTTACACCCGACATCACATGTCGAATTGCACCATCTTTACCAGCAGTATCCATTCCCTGAAAGATCAGCAGCAGGGAATAGTGATGGTCTGACTCCAACAAACGCTGCCAATCACTCAATTCATGAACATGATTTTCCAAAATATTCTGATACTCTTCTTTGGATTCAAAGCACGGTTTAACTTCAGTTGGCCATTTTTTCAATTTAATTTTCGCATTTTTGGGAACACGAAAATCTTTAGAATCAATTTTCATCTTTATCCCCCATTAACTTTCATCTTTATTGTCATTCTACTATTATATTGTTTCATTTACAACAAGAGTATTTTAACAAAAAGCCAGTCTCTTCTATACCGTCCTAAAAATTTGCATAATCTGCAGCAGACTCACTAAAATTCACGTGAACCACAGCTATTCTTTTATGCTCAAAAAAGCTATAATCTATATTATGTGAATCAGCAGTATTCGTTGTTTCAAACACTTTTTATAATGGAGGAGTCGAAGGTATGATCGTAGTAAGTGCTTGTTTAGCAGGTGTGGAATGTAGATATAATAACACTTCACATACAATACCCAAAATAGTTGAAATGGTTAAAACGGGTAAAGCCATACCCATTTGTCCAGAATTACTTGCGGGGTTGCCAATACCTCGTCCCCCGGCAGAGCAACAAAACGGAACCATTATTTCATCAGCTGGTGATAACCAAACATCCGATTATTTATTGGGTTCGACAATTGCATTAAAAATCGCCTTGTTAATTCACTGTAAGAAAGCGATTGTAAAATCAAATTCACCTACATGTGGTTGTGGCGCTATTTATGACGGCACATTTTCTGGTCATTTAATTACTGGGGATGGTTTGTTTACAAAATTACTTAAAGAACATGGCATTGAAGTCTGCACCGAAAAAACATTTAGTATCCAGTAAGAATTCACAGTCATTGTGTTTATAAGTCTCTCCTGCAGTATTCCCGCCATTTCTTGATTTAAAGGCTCAATTGTTAACTACAGGAAATCGTTCTTCCATTGCAGCTAAATGAACGGCTGCGCGAGCCATGACCTCCGTACCATAGGCTAAGGAATCTTCATCAATATCATATTTCGGGTGATGCTGCGGATAGATAATGCCTTTAGCATCATTGCCAACACCTACAAACATGAACGCGCCGGGAACTTTTTCTAGGTAATACGAAAAATCTTCCCCTCCCATACTTGGATTCACGGCAAAAACTTTATTCTCACCAAGAGACTCTTTTATAGCTGACATCACGACATTCGTACAGCTTAGTTCATTGATAACCGGTGGAAACCCTAGAATTTTTTCTATTTTATAAGTTGCACCAGCTGCTTCGCAGATGCCTCTGGTAATAGTTTCAATACGTTCAAAAATCAGTTGTCGAATATTTTCTTCAAAAGAACGTACCGTTCCCTGCAAAATAGCTGTATCAGGAATAATATTAAATGTATCTCCACTATGCAAAGAACCAATAGATAAAACAGCTTGCTCTAAAGGATCGACACCACGACTAACGATTGTATTTAAAGCCAACACGATTTGTGAGGCTGTAAGCAACGCATCCACTGTTTGATGAGGCATAGAAGCATGACCACCTCGTCCTTGAATCGCAATAGAAAATTCATCAGGGGAGGCCATGAATCGTCCAGACTTAATTCCGACGGTACCGATTGGAATAGGCTGCCACAAATGTGCACCAATAATGGCATCGACTCCATCTAAAGCACCTTCTTCAATCATACTAAGTGCACCACCAGGAAAACGTTCTTCTGTTGGTTGAAAAAGAAACCGGATCGTACCTGCTATATTCTCACGGTAGTCAGTTAGGACGTTTGCGACTCCGAGAAGCATCGAAATATGGCCATCATGTCCGCAAGCGTGGCAAGCACCACGATTAACCGATTGATATGATTTTCCACACTCATCTTGTAATTCTAAGGCATCAATATCGGCACGAATGGCAATGCGTTTTCCTCGTTTAGCACCAGTTAATTCAGCCATGACCCCTGTATTTGCAATGACTTTTGGCTTCAATCCTAAGGCAGTCAATTTTTCCATGATTTTTTTTTGCGTATTAAATTCTTTTTTACTTATTTCAGGATGAGTATGAAAATAACGCCGTAGATTAACGACTTCTTGCTGATGTTTTTTTACTAAATCGTGTAATAAATTCATAATAGTAACCTCCATACTTGAATAACAATATTTAATCTGGCGAATATACATACTGCCCTATAACCGTCCAAGAAAATTTTCAGGTGCTAACTAATGTTCTGCTGTTGCACTTAGATGACAAACACTTCTTATAAATCTTGTGCCTTATCACTGACAAGATGTTTATCCGAACTACTTAATAAAGATATAGCAACATAAATAATAAAGTTGAAAAACAAAGCAACAAAACCAGCATTTAAATTCATCCCACCTATAGCTAAAGGATCCATCTTGCCAAGAATTAGACCAAAAACAAGAATTTCACCTACAATAAGCCCTGCATAAGCGCCGAGGCGAGTCGCTTTCCCCCAAAAAAGTCCTAAAACAATCATTGGGAAAAATTGTGTTACGCCAGAATAACCCGTTAAAAGTAAATTAACCAACATATTAGGTAAAAAAATAGCCAAACTAAGTGCAATAGCGGTAAGCCCCAGCACCACAAATCTTGCCATACGGGCTTGTCCATAAGGAGTAAGTTCTTTTCCAAAAGTCCGTCCGTATACATTTCGGGTAAATAACATTGATGTCGAAAGTAGTAGATCCCCTGCTGGAACCATACAGGCCAAAGCTCCAGCACCACCAACTAAACCTAATACCCATGCCGGAAAAAGTTGTTGAACAATTACCATGAACGCCATATCTGGTGTTTTAAGCGGTTCGGCCAATATCAATAGAGCTGTAAACCCAACTAGCATTGGGAATAACAAACATATTTGATAAAGAGGAAGATAAACGGCATTATGTCGTAAAACATCCGGATTTTTCGCACTAAAGCTATTCGTTGCAAAATGAGGCCACATATAAAAACCAAGACTTGTCACCACAAGCGTCGACATGACCCATGATACATCAAGATTTTTTGTTCCTCCTGGCAAGGATAGAAAACCAGGCTTAGCCGTATCAAGGGCTTCAAACATTCCTCCAACACTGCCAAAATAATGCGTAGGAAGATAAATTCCAAAGAATAAAATGGCAATAATCATAATAACATCTTTTACGACAGCTGTTGTCGCCACCCCTTTTAACCCACTAAAATAGACAAAAGCAGCAACCATCATAAAAGCAATAAGCATCGCTGGAACGCGAGTAATTTGTCCATAAGAACAGGTTTCAATAATTAAACCTAACCCTGTAAGTTGAAGTTGAAGATACGGCAACAAAAAAGCAATACCAATGATTGCTGTCAAAATACCTAATGTTTTACTGCCATACAAATGTTCAATTAAATCGGGTTGTGTCATGAGATTATATTTACGCCCAATAGGCGACATGCTTGGTAAAATATAATAACCAACTAAATAAGCCAACGCACCATAACCCAAAATATAAAAAGTTGGTCCCCCTCGTGCATAAGCCCAACCACTGGCGCCGAGAAAAGTAAAGGCTGTATAAATTTCCCCAGCCAACACGAACCAATTGAGCCAACGACCAAAATTCCTACCGCCAACAGCCCAATCCTCTAATTGCATCCCACCTTTCGTATGATCTCTCATTCCTGGAACCATACCAAGGATGGTTACGCCAATAACAAATAAAAAAATAATGAGCAACGCTGATGTTTGATCTGACATAATGCTATCACCTCTTTAGTCTTTTTTATTTTGAGCTATCTTGCTCTATTTTTTTTATTATCAATATAGTACAAACCATTAATACAGAGAAAACAAACAAAGATTCCCGCAATCATCCAAAAGGCAAAAAATGGAATCCCTAAGACAAATGGTTTTACTTGATTGATAAACGGAACCATGCCAATCGTCCATATAAAAGGAATAGCTGTTAGAATAATTTTCACTAGCATCATAATACCTCCTTATGCAATAATTTTCTCATTTCAGGGAAAAAAAAGCCGCCAAGAGATACAAAATCTCCATGGCAGCAGTGCCTTACTCTTTATATTATAATATACCAGACAATTTTTTAGTAATGAGATTGGCATTATTGAATCCAACTCATTAGAATGAATGTCTCTACATGGTAATTCGAGATATTAGGGGCTTAATATCACCAGTCATATCCATTTTTATCCCCCAAAATAAAAAATCATAGCTGTTTTTACAACCATGATATCCATTGATAAAATATACAATTTCAGTATACTACGATGTAATTTTCCCGTCAAGAAATACCTCGAATGAGTATGACAATCTGAAAAGTAAATATAACAGCGATCAAAAAAGATGCAAAACTTAATAGCATAGAAAATTTAGATCACTATGAATTGTAGAAATAACATGGTACTAACGCGGTAGTTATATGGATTTTACGCTTTTAGTAAGTAATTAGCTTCATAATCCATAGCCAGACCATATTCGTTCAATACCTTACCTTGGTGATGCTTTCCATCAGTTAAAAGGTCAACAATAATCTTGCCCCCTTGCGGAAGAGTCTTCATGAATGGTCCTGTCGTATTTCCGTTCAAGTCAGTCGTAATCCCGCCCGGCATCACACCAAATATTTCAACTGAGATATTATTTTTTGTATAGTACGCACCAAAAGCCGCAATCATTGAATTTAATGATGCTTTACTAGTCATATAAGCGAAAGGTGAAAAGAAATCTTTGGCAACTGTTGGGATGCTCAAATTCAAGATACGCCCATTATTAGCCGCTAATATAGGTGTAAAGGCTTTAATCATTTCAAAGTTTCCAAAGAAATTCACATCAAAAACTTCCCGTAATTCAACAGTAGTGAAATCTAAAGCATCCTTATGCATGTCACCGGGGATACCGGCATTATTAATCAAAACATTCAAGTCAGCATGATTGGTTTTAATATATTTCGCAGCAGCATGAATAGTCGACACATCATTCAAATCTACTTTGATCCATTCCGCATTGACACCACTAGCTTTAAGCTCCGCCACGGCCGCTAAGCCACGTTCCTCACTACGTGCTCCCAATAAGATTGACCAACCGTGTTGCCCTAATTGGCGGGCAGTTTCAAAACCAATCCCTTTATTTGCACCAGAAATTAATACTTTATTTGTCATAATATCGCTCCTTTGTTTTCACGATTCCAGCTACTTTATCAGTGGGGCTTATGTAACCGCCTGTTGAAAATGCCGCTATGAGCCTCGCTGTTCACAATATTTTCTAAGACGGTTCGCAAGTACACCCAGCTTTATAGTAAGTCATTAAAGACGCAAAAGCAATATACAAAATTGTTATATTTAAGAATACTACGCTTGATATAATAACTCTATTCCCCGATCAATTTCATTATTACTCATACCACCAAAGCCAAGCATTATTTGAGACTTATTATTGCTTTTATGCAAATATGTACTAGAAAGTGAAAATAGTTTGACATTCTTTTCCTGAGCACGATTCATAAGTTCCGTTTCATTAAGAGAATTACCAATTAACTCTAAAACAATGTGGAGTCCCGCTCCCTGTCCAATAATGTTAGCTTGATCGCCAAAATGGTGCTGGGTAGATTGAATGATTGCATCATGCTTCTTTTTATAGAGCGTTCGCATTTTGCGCAAATGTCGTTCCCAGTACCCTTGTTCCATAAACATAGTTAACGTTCTCTGGTCTAATAATGAAACATTCGTAGAATAATTGGCAAATAACTTACGGTATATGGTGAGTAATTGATAAGGCAGGACCATATAGCTTATTCGAAGTGCCGGAGATAATACTTTAGAAAAAGTCCCTATATATACTATATTGCCTTGCGAGTGCAATCCCTGCAAAGCTGGAATTGGTTTTCCAAAGTACCTCAGTTCACTATCATAGTCATCTTCAATAATGACTCCTCCAACAGTTTCTGCCCAATTAATCAACTTCAGTCTATTTACCACAGGCATAACACAACCTAATGGAAATTGGTGAGAAGGTGTGACATATACAACTGTACTATTCGTATTTTGTAAAAATTCCAAGTCTAGACCGTCTGAATTTACTGGTATGGGCATGAGAGAAAAGGAATGATTACGAAAAACAGCTTTGGAAATGAAATGTCCCGGATCTTCCATGGCAAAGTTAGAATGATTTTCTCTCAATATTGGTGCTACAATTGAAAGACTATCCTGAAGCCCAGAGCAAACGATGATTTGATCCGGCTCACAAGAAACACCTCGAGAATGTGCCAAATATCTTTGAATCTGGCAGCGTAATGTAAAATCCCCTTGTTGATTACCATAGAAACCAAGTTGCTTCGGACTTGCTTTTAAACACTCTATATAAAGTTTACGCCACAAGTTAATAGGAAAACTCCCTGGTGAAAGGCAAGCCGGATGAAAATCAAAAGCATATGCTTTTTCGTCTGCAAAGATCTTTTGGGAATATGTGCTGATGGGACGAAAAGGTGCTGAAAGAAATTCCGGATCTATGAATGACACATAGTATCCACTTCGTGGTTTGCTGTAGATATATCCTTCTGCATATAACTGTTGATAAGCATATTCCACCGTATTACGGCTTACCGATAATTCAGTAGATAGGTTTTTAATAGATAGAAGCTTCGTCTTGGGAGATAGTTCCCCCGATAATATTTGATTTTTAAGCTGATCATAGATTTTAGCATGTAATGGCTGCTGACCATTATTATCCAATATAAACATTACGCTCACCCAACCCATTTAATTGAAAAATTTTAACTACCGTTCATATAGATAGTGATATCTATTGTAAAATGCCTAAAGATCTGACCCCCTATTATAAAATAAAACTGTCACTGTGATTATGGGTAGTTTTATTTTATAATAGGGCTATCCGATATACAACACATTATTGTATACAGTGTAATCTAGCGGGCTAGTATAATAATCGTACGAACCACATTGCATCGGTCAATAATCAAATTTATTTAAACAGAAAAGGATGATTCTTATGCTTAACAAAAAATTATTAGACGTACTTTCGCATCCCGTAGATGGAGCCGTCAGCATTGTAACGAATGGTGATGGTGGTCCGCATTTAGTCAATACTTGGAATAATTATATAGTGGTTACACCTGACGACAAACTATTAATTCCAGTTTCTGGCTTTAACAAAACAGAAAGAAACCTTAGTGCTCATAACCATGTTATTGTATCCATTGCCAGCAGAGAAATAGAAGGTTACAAAGCTAAAGGAACCGGTTTTATTGTAAAAGGAACTACCCGCTTTATAAAATCGGGTGATGATTTCGATCATATGAAGGAAAAGTTTTCCTGGATTCGTGCCGTATTAGAAATAACTGTAACGACTGCAACACAAATGCTTTAAGAAGCTTTATTCTTATGGTTCTATAACAAATGTCGAGGTAAGCAAAAAACAAATTGCTTACCTCGACATATTTTTTTGTACAAATGAATTATTAAGGTAACGACCTATACGCCAAATATAGTCTGCAGATAATTGTCAAGAATGCAAAGTGTCTTATTTAAAGCCGTGTAAGGAAATTTATGGGTTGCCTTATAGCATATTCTTTGCGGAATTGGCTCTGATAACTTCTGCAGAACAAACTGTCCATTTTGTATCATGTGTGCACCTACAGAAGCCGGGACGATAGCCCATTGCCTGATGTCCTTCATAAAAGTAGTAATAAGCCCTGCCGAATCTAAATGAATACGAGAAGGGCAATGCGGATCCCACCACTGATCATGTTTGAATTGAAATTCTTTATTCCAAATTATGAATACTTCGTGTTGCGATTCCAATTCTTTTATTTCAACAATGTCCCCTGCCTGACGTTTCGGTGAAGCAAGACGCAACAGCATCATTTTTTCAGCAAAAAATGGCTTAACCATGACACATGGCGAAGCTATTTCTCGTACCACAAACGCCACATCCATCTCGCGTCTTTCAATACTATCAAATGCTTCCTGCGTATGCTGCGTTCGAATTTGCAACCGTATCGCTGGATTGTGCTGATTTAGCATTTGATATAAAGGTGGCAAAACAAAACAGCTTATACTTTCAGCGACACTAATTGCCAAACTTAATTGAGCTTCATTCGCTTGCAAGACTTGAGTTTCCCGCCAGAGAGCCTCCCATCTTTCTGCAATATAAAAAAAGCTTTCCCCTTTTGGAGTCAGACTGATTTTAGATTCTCCCTTTCTTCTCTCTACCAAGAGTCCACCCATTTCCTGCTCTAAAGTCTTCAATCGATAGCTTACTGTAGCTTGAGATAAATGCAGGCATTCTGCTGCCTTGCTTAAATTTCCAGTTTTTACGATAGCTAAAAAAGCCTCAATCCCGGGAAAGTACATAAAAAAACCCCTTAATATATAGAAAAATTTAATATATATTACAAAATATTTGATCTTTACAACATTATTCTATATATGTAAAATTATCATTAACAAAGCTACTAGTCAAATAACTATTTTCATGGGAGGCAATAATATGATAGAAGGCATCAGTCACGCAACGTTTATTGTTAGAGACCTTGAACTTGCGACTAAATTTTTCAAACAAATATTTGACGCAGAACAAGTTTACTCTAGTGGAGATACTACATTTTCAATATCAAGAGAGAAATTCTTCATGATTGGCGGGCAATGGATTGCAATAATGGAAGGAGCGTCTCTTCCATCTCGCACATACAACCATATCGCCTTTAAAATACCAGAAGTAGATTTTGAAACATATAAATCACGCATTCGAAAACTAGGTGTAGATTTCAAACCACCACGCCCCCGCGTAGAAGGCGAAGACCAGTCATTGTATTTTTATGACTTCGACAATCATTTGTTTGAAATACATACAGGAACACTTTCTCAACGACTAAAAAGATATAAAATGAAGTAACAAAAATAATGATCTATTCCTACCACATATACAGTTTACATCTCGTACACTATACCTTTATGGTAGATTTGTAATACGAAACAGATTTTCTTCGAATCATAGTATAGAACATGAAAGGTGGTTTATCAATGAAAATTCTCATTGTTGGCTATTTTAGCGAGACCTCAAAATTAAATATTGTAAGGAATTTCCCGAAAAACTGGAACATTGTAATCGTCCCGCCTGGGAAAGAAATGCTACATCATATTGAAGATTGCCATGTGCTCATACCTGAACATATTAAAGTCGACAGCAGCCTGCTTTCTATAGCAAAAAATTTAAAATTAGTACAGACGGGTGCAGGATTTGATAATGTAAATATCAATACTTGCACTCAGTTCGGCATTTGGGCGGCCAATGCCGCAGGCGTGAATGCGCAGGCAGTAGCTGAGCACGTAATGGCACTGATATTATCTTATTATAAAAACATACCCTTTCTTGATACTTTCATGAAGAACAGGATGGATGAAAGTCAGTTGGACTATACAGGGAGTGAATTAAAGAACAAAACGATTGGGATTATCGGATTAGGCGCTGTCGGTAGAAAAGTAGCTGAATTTTGCAAGGTTTTTGATATGAATGTGCTATCTTATGCCAGAAATACTGTTGTCCCCTCTGACAGTTTTGTGAAAATGACGGATTTCGATACTCTTGTACGCACATCAGACATAATAAGTGTACATGTATCCCTGAATCAGCAAACCAAACATCTGATTAACAAATCGGTCTTTGAAAAAATGAATAATTCCGTGCTTTTTGTCAATACAGCTCGCGGTGGGATTGTCAATGAAAGAGACTTGATAGTTGCATTAAAAAACGGGGATATTTCAGGTGCATGCCTTGATGTATTTGAATCTGAACCGCTTCCAATTAACAGTGAGCTCAGGGATCTGACTAATGTAATACTTACTCCTCATACCGCAGGCATGCCTGATGGTCTCAAATTCCATAAAAAAAGATATGATTTCTTTGTGAATAATATTAAACGTGTAGAGAATGGTAAAGAGCCTGAAAGCAAACTCAATCAGTTATTATAGTTTTGCTACAAGAAAAAGTTCTTTCCATAGCCAGTTGAAAATATGCTCATTTTTGGTAAAAAAACGGAAACGAAATAAGACGATAGTTGAATTTATAAAATTGCTCAATACAAGCTTAAATTATGTAAGCCATGAAATCGTAATCGATACAATTTTTATACAGGTTATTTCGAACTGCCCAGAGGTTATCTGCCTTTATTGTGGAAAAGCATCTGCAAGCTCACTCATATTATGAAAAAAGATTTCAGGACTTGCCCATGCAAGGAAAGAACGTACGATCATGTTACATAACAGAAAGATGTTTTGGTATGACCGCTAAACTGGTCAAAAGCAGGACAAATTCCGACTTATTAGATATGTATTACTTTTTAATTGACATGAACCAGAGGATTGTTTTTACATCTAAATCATCGTTTCCTTTATTGCGCCCGCAGTTAGCGGGCTTCTTTTCTTTGGAACCACCATTTGGGAGAACTTTCCTATTAAATTAAAAAGATTCCTACTTTAATTCAATGTTGACAAAATTTCACTTTCATATATAATTCATTATATATGAAAGTGATTATATACAATGAAAGGATTTTATTATGTCATTAAAATACGCTTTGCTTGGTTTCTTAAACTGCAAAAGCATGACAGGTTACCAATTGAAAAAAGTCTTTGACAAATCAGTTCGTAATTTTTGGAATGCCAGTTTAAGCCAAATTTACCCCACATTAAATCAAATGAAAAATGATGGTTTATTAACTATGGAAATTAAATACCAGGAATCTTCCCCCAATGCCAAAATTTATACTATTACCGATAGTGGAAGAGAAGAATTGCGAAAATGGCTTATCGAACCTCTGGAGCCATCACAACATAGAAACGCTTTCCTAATTAAAATCTTCTTTGGTGCCAATATCGATAAAGTCTTGATTGCTTCCCAACTCAAACATCGCTTAGAGTTAGCCGAAAACAATCTTGCAAAATATCAGCAAATTAGAAATGGAATAACTGAAAATCATTCTTCAGAAGATGGTTTGACTTTATTTGAAAGCTTGACCGTTGATTATGGTATAAAAAACATGGAAGCAGTTATTTCTTGGTATAAGGAGTCTATAGAAAAAATTGAGTCGAGTCAATCAAATTAAAGGAAACAAACGGTTAAAAAGTCGGGAAAAGAAATAGTTAAATATGGCTATATCAAATATGAAACGCAAGTTATTCTTGATAAGAAAATACTTAATCCAAAGATGTATCAACAAGAGGTAACCGCCTTCTGGGAATCGTTAGAAATATAATAAAGCTAGGAGAATGATTATGGAAAAATCAACTACTAAAAACTTCCAAGAAAAGCCTCCCTCCTCTAAAAATATATTTAATAAAGAATTTATTGCAAGCGCTATCATTCCTTTAATAATATTTTACATTTTTAATTATATGAAGATGGTTCTTGTAGGTATAACATTATCCGGGTGCTGGTGTATTAGCGTTTTTTTATTTAAATTAATACGAGAGCATAAAATAAATGTAATAGCGTTATTATCAGGAACTTTTTCGTTAATTGGATTATTATGTACTATTCTCTTACAAAATCCAACTGTTTATTTAGCGGAACCAATATTTGAAGATGTGTTATATGCCTTAATTTTCTTTGGCTCCTTATTCTTCCCTAGGTCATTAATTCAAGTATTAGTTGAGGATTCACATATTGTAGTTTTTCCTGAAGATTTTCGAAAAAATCCGCATTATAAATCAGCTTGGAAAATACTTACGATTGCTTGGGGCCTTTTGAATTTATCCCAAGCACTTTTAAGATCTGTATTATTATATTCAGTGCCAATTGATCTTTACTATGCTATCAGTAAGATTTACGCCAATGTTTCTAGTCCATTACTTATAATATTTTCGTATAAATTTCCTAGGTGGTATTGGAAAAAGGTGGGTGTTAAAAGATAATCACATTACTGATCAGGATTGTTCTGAATTATGTATGGACGATGTAGCTTTGAAATGTTGCGCCAGAAAATTCTACGGCGCGAAAATTGCCTCTCATCTTAACCCCATAGCGAAAATACGTGTTCAAGATCTTAGTGCTACTATACGTAAAATAAAGCTTACCACAGCGATGCTAGATGAATTATATCTTCTCAAAGTGGAGCGCAAACAGATTAGTATCCTAAATGATGATCTCGTTTTTGCTACAAAAAACAACACACCAATATCACTTCGAAATTACGAACGTTTTTGGATGAACTTCCTTAGCGAGCGTCATGCAAATATCCCCTATAAAAATTTCCACGTACTTCGACACACGCATGCAACGGAATTGTTAGCTGCCGGTATAGCGATTATCGAAGTCAGTCGACGATTAGGTCACACAAAAGTATCCCATACGCTCGATCTTTATGGCCACGCAATTCCAAATTATGACCAACAAATTGCTGGAAAAGCAACACAGCTCTACGTTATACCCAGAAGCAGCTATATCTAATTAAATAAAAAAAATCTGATGCAATATTAAAATGCATCAGATTTTTCATGCCCCAAAACTTCTGTTAAAGCCTGGTCAAGATATTTTATTCTTATAACTGTGCCCTTCGAGTCATTAATTAAAATTCCTAAAACCGAAACACATTTAATTTACATGGTGACACACCGGGGAATCGAACCCCGAACCTACTGATTAAGAGTCAGTTGCTCTGCCAGTTGAGCTAGTGAGTCATACAAGATTCTCAAGTCGGTTAACTTACTTATCTATATTAACTCTTTTCATTTGTAAATGCAAGCATTTTTTGAAAATATCTATTAAAATTTTATCAAAATTTATCAAATGCAATGACTAGTAGAACTTTATAAACCTTATGCAGTCTTTTTAGCAAACATCCAACCGCTAATTAAAACAACAGCCGTAATAAATGCCGGTAATCCATAAAAAAACAATGGTGATATAGCTGTAATGCAAACACCAATGATTTTATCATGTATCACCATTGTCCCTGACGTCCAGCCAAGAATCCCCGAACCAAAATAGATTAATGCAGGATGTTTCTGCATTAGGGCAGCGATCAGTTGACTGCCCCAAACTACAATTGGCACACTAATCAGCAGCCCCATAAAAACCAAGAGAAAATTCCCATGGGAAGCACCGGCAATAGCCAAAACATTATCGATACCCATAGCAGCATCCGCAACAATAATCGTTTTGATCGCACCCCAAAAGTCATGAGCTGACTCAATATTTGCACTAGTATCTTCATGTTTTAATAATTTTATCGCAATTGGAATTAAAACCAGTCCCCCCACTGCTTGTAAAAAAGGTATTGTCAAAATCCATACTGCCACGAGTGTCATCAACATACGAATACCAATGGCCCCCACTGTGCCAATGTAGATTGCCTTGTTTCGTAGTTGATTCGGCAAGGATCTGGATGCTAGCGCAATAACAACTGCATTATCTCCTGCCAAAACCAAATCCAATATAATAATCGATCCTAATGCCATGAAAAATTGTACTGATAAAATTTCCATTTCAATCTCCCTTTAATTTTCTTTACTACCTACATCATAGTTTCATAAGCTGTGGCAACAAAAAAAGACTCTTAGTATAATGATTATATATATTAATCACTACATTAAAAGTCTCACTAATTAAATATTTACTATTTAACACTACTGCCAGCTGCATAAAGCGCAACATATTTGTTGACAGCAATTCTCTAGTTACTCCCTCTCAGCTCATATAACGATATTCAATTACCCATATTATACTACGTTATAAAAAGAGATGTCAAGTTAATAGACATCTAAAAACTGCAGCTTAATCTATTATGTATACCGTAATAGACTGCCGACCAAAATCCATAGCTTCTTCATGCGTATCAAATGCAATATCAATACGATTGCCCTGAATTGATGACCCTACATCCGCCGCTATGGCTTCACCATAGCCAGGGATATATAAATGTGTTCCAAGGGGAATCACATTTGGATCTACTGCGACTAAACCTTTTTGAACCAATTTTCCGGTAGCGGTACGATTTGAATTTCCTGGATCATGTGCACTGTAGGCTGATGCTGACATATAAAGTGTCCGCTGCCCTCTGTCGCTGTCTGGTACAGACCGATTCAAATAGGAGTAGGTGATTTCACCTACAACACCATCAACCGGTAAGCCCTGCGTTGATTGAAAGCTTTTTATAGCGGCTACCGTTGCTGGACCACAAACCCCGTCAACAGTTCCTAGCGAATATCCCAATCCAACAAGTAAGTTCTGTACAATTTTCACATTTTCTCCCTGCATACCTGATTTCACGAGAAAACCAGATGCAAAAACAATTGTATGCATCATAAAAACAAACATTCCGACTGTAATCAATACACAAAATCTTTTTTTCAATAGCATCACCTCAAAAAAATATTTATATATCATTATACTATGGACAAAACGTTGCGTCAAAAAAACAGCATTTTCAGACAATTCAATCTTTTTCGTTTTTTTTAAAGCCGCTCTCTCAAAAAAGAGAGCGGCTTTACTCAAAAAATTAAATCATATTTTTCTTATAAGCAACGTACAACGCTTTTAACTCTTGTACTTTATCATACATTTCAACCTGGAGTCCGGAAGCTGTAGCATAATCACCTTCATTTAGTGAATTAATCAGCAATGTGAACAAAGATTTTTCATCAATGCTGTCTTTTGCTAAGTAACAGCGAATATTATTAATTTTATTCCAAGTGTAAGAATCCTGATCCGTTACGTAAGTCGATTGAATTTCTTTGCTACCTCTTACAATATCAAGATTTTCAGGGATAATACGACTAATGATTTCTGTTTTCCAGCGAAGCAAAGCCCCTGCTGAAAATGCATTGATAATCTTATCCGATAAAGCACCGCCAGAAGTAAGAACTGCACGTTTATCCGGATGATTCTCAATACTGTTGATATTTTCCCATACAGTTGCAGGAGGCGCACCAAACAAACGATTACGTTCTTCTTCTGTATAATCTTCGAAAACATCTTCTTCACTGCGGTATGCTCTGTCTTTTTCAAGATAGAAGCCTTCTTCACCAGCATCTTTGGAAAGTTCAGCTAAAAGTTCATCAGTAGTTTTGGTAATAGCAGCTCTGACACCATCAAGAATAACGGTATAAATAGCAGCTAAAACAATATACGTATTTGTATAAGGATTGCAAGCTCTAAGTTCAAATCTTGTTGCATACGGATTATTCAAATCACGTACAAGACCCGCTAAGATTGTACGGTTACGCGATGGAATTGCTGGTGTATGACCAAGGGATGTAACAATACATACAGGAGCTTCAAAACCAGGTTTCAAGCGATTTAAAGAGTCATTCGTTGCCGAAACAAAAGGATTAACTACCTCATAATTTTTAAGTAAACCCATGATTGCACCATAACCAACAGCACTCATGAAATCTTTGTCCATTTTAGTTGGAGAGAACAAGTTTACAATTTTACCAGATTTTAATTTTGCTGCCATACCAATATGAGTATGTTCGCCATTTCCAGCAAGTCCAATCATCGGTTTCGCTTTGAAATTCACTTCTAATCCGTTTTCTCTAAATACTTCCCTAACCAGCGTACGAACTAGCAACTCATTATCTGCTGCTTGAAGGGCATCGGCAAATCTCCAGTCCAGTTCAATTTGCTCACAAACATGTGTCAAATTACCAGATTCATCAATATGGGCTTTGATACCACCAACTTCTTTATGACCCATTTCTGTACTCAAACCATATTGATCCATTGTCAAAACACATTGTTCAAGTGCAGTACGAACGGAGCCACGAGTACGCTGCCAGTATTGTTCCTGCATCACCTGGGAAGCGGACATTTCAGCAATTTCAGCTTCAACAAGTGGAGTTTTTACCCAAAATTCAAGTTCTGTAGCCGATGTAAATAAAATATCTGCCACATCAGCACCATCGATATGTTCAAGACCAGAAACTTTTGGATGTTTTTTAAATAATTCTAAAAGTTCTTTTTTAACATGAACCAATGTTTCCGCAAGAACAGCACGCGAATCCACACGTTTGCCTTCATGAATTAAAAATGCTGGAATCCGTAAAGTACCAACTGGTTTTTCTAATTCTTCATCATAATGTTCAACGTTATAATCAACAAACCAATTCACGCTTGGGTCAATCGGCATATCTACTTTTGCATTGTTCAATACGGCAATACCTGTTAATACAACAGATGATCCATCTGTTTGAACAGCCGTACCCGCATAAAAATCATCAATATCTTTTAAGAATAAACTCATTGGAATTTTTTCATCTGTATCATTTCCGGCAAGATCAATTCCCACCAATGAAACAAATTTAATTTCCGGATGCGTTTTAAGCAGCTCAAGTACGTCTTCTTTCTTGGAATCTGCAGGAATCACATACAATAAATCACTCATCTTTTGTACCACCTTTAATTTTTTTTAATATTATATGTAGGATTTTAATGACAACAAAATTTCAACGATAAAAAAACCATATGACTGCACTTTACTATACAAGTACAAATGCACACGCATAATAGAATATGCTCTATCATATGGCTCCATTGCCAATATTCTGGTATTTCTTACAGCCATATAATAACACATTTACGCAATATTTGTCTAGGTCTTTTTCATGTATACAAAAATTTAAAGACCATATTTTGCAAATTTATTCAACATTTGTTTTATTTTCGTCGAAATCATCATCTTCTGTTTCATCCAACTCAAAAGCTGGCGCTGTTTCACTTTGTGGCAGCTCCTGGACATTTTTTAATTTACGTTCAATGGTTCTTGTTTTTCGAGCCGCCGTATCAATAGAGTTGCTTGCTTCTTGTAATTTTTTATGAGTTTTATCTAATAAATCACCAAATTTGCCGAACTCTGTTTTTACCGCACTTAAAATCGACCAAACTTCCGAACTGCGTTTTTCAATTGCCAAAGTTCGAAAGCCCATTTGCAAACTATTGAGAAGTGCCGCCAATGTTGTTGGTCCTGCCACAACTACATGATATGTCGTCATTATGTATTCGCAAAGACCTGGTCGGCGTAAGACTTCCGCATACAAGCCTTCAATTGGTAAAAACAAGATGCCAAAATCGGTCGTATATGGAACACTAATATATTTCGTATGGATATCTTTCGCTTCTGCTTTAATTCGAACCTCAAGCGCCTTCGCTGATTCTTCTGCTTCAGCCGTTGCTGCATTTTCTTGTGCAATCAAGAGTCTCTGATAATCTTCCTGCGGAAATTTCGCATCAATTGGCATCCATACGGGTGTACCTTTTTCGTCTCGCCCCGGAAGTTTTAAAGCAAATTCTACACGTTCATTGCTATTTGGCACGGTAGCAATATTCGTTGCATATTGCTCCGGCGTCAAAATCTGTTCTAGCAAATTCCCCAACTGAATTTCTCCCCAAATACCACGGGTTTTAACATTTGATAATACTTTTTTCAGATCACCAACACCGATCGCCAGAGTTTGCATTTCACCTAAACCACGATGTACTTGTTCGAGTTTTTCGCTAACCATACGAAAACTTTCTCCCAATCGTTTTTCCAACGTATCATTTAATTTTTCATCCACCGTCTTTCGCATCTCTTCCAATTTCGTCTGATTATCAAGACGCAGTTGATTCAAATGGCGTTCGACTGTTTCACGCAGTTTTTCAAATTTAGACTCATTGAGTTGCGTCAATTGCGACAGTTGCTGCGAAAAACTATCAAGTTGTTTTAATTGATTCGTACTATTTTCATAAATTCTCGTAATAACAGATTCATTAAACTGATTCATTGTCTGCCCAAGTTCTTCACGAAATGATCTGATTTCTGCCTTGTTTTCGACCCGAGTTTCCTTCATTTCATCACGCAGCAAATGATTCATCTGCAAAAAAGTATCTTGTAATGATGTGAAATTTCGATTCATATCTTTATTTTTATCTTGGTTTTTAATCAAATACAATAAAATACAAAACATTAGCATAAACTGTAAAACAGCTAATATGATAAGAACAGTTTCCATTTTCAAATGACCTCCTCTGTATAATAAACATTTGTTCGTATTCTAGTTCAGAAAAAAAGCTCTCATAAGGAGAGCTTTTTTATTTCTCGAATGTTGCAAGATGATCAATAAGCAAATCAATCCACGCAGTCTCAAAACCTGCTTCAAGTATCAATTGTTCAATACTTGAGACTCTACTTTGTTTTAAAAACATCTCAATCCGTATTTTTTCAACAACACGCTGAATAAAGAAATCTTGCGGTATAGTGTTTTTCTCAGGAAAAACAACTGTGTATTCGTGATAAAATTCATCCGACATGGATTCGTAAATTGCCGTTGATCTAGCTGCATAAACAGACCATTTTACAGGCATATCTGCCAGCAATTTTTCTGTATCAACAATCATTTTTCCTATTTTGTTTTTATAAGAATCCAGACATTTTCCCACTTCAGTTGTATCGTCCAAAATTGCAGCACAAATTAAATCTTTAAGAGCACTATAATTGGATAGGTCATACTCTGTAGTTTGTGAAAATTTCGTAATCGTTTTTAACCAAGTTTTAAGTTGGGCTTCCATACAAGCTTTAGCCTCTACCAAAAGAAATTCATCTTCTTTATGAATTTCTTGGCATATATTATAAATTTTTTGTTTTGCATCACCTTTTAAAAGTGCCGAGGATGCGCATTGATCGCAGTACCCTGTTTCTTGATAAATAAATTCTTTTTCCAACTGTAAATCTTTTTCATCTAAAAACGGCAAGCCTTTTTTTTCATATACAGTACGTTGCTTTTCAAAACGCTCTTTCGAAAAATACACAACACCAGCTTCATGGTATTTGACTTCAACCTGTTTTGCACAAACTAAACAAGTGTATATTTTTTTCGTTACATGAACGGCAACATATTTTTCTTTCTTTGGCACAAAAAAGCTATATGGTGCTGACTCCACAAATGCATAATTAAACACGTTCATTAACTGATTTGTAATATTTTCTAATTGTACTTGATTTTCCATTTCACACCCCTATTTGCTTTCAGGTATTTTTCCATAAAAAAAGCTCCTGATTGCTCATGAGCATTTTTTCTAATAAACTTATTATAGACTAATCATTGGGCAAAATCAAATACGACCACAGCAAACACACAACTGTCACAACTGTTATTTGACTTTTCTTTTTCACACGCGTAAGATAATGGCTAGATTGTATATTACAGAGTCTTAAAAATCATACATTCCAGTATATCAAGGAGGTTATCACATGAGTACAGCCATTATGAGAGATGCCGCATGGCAATTATTGAATGAATACAATCAAGATGCCTTTCATTTAAAACATGCTTTAATTGTTGAAGGCGTTATGCGTTATTTTGCAAAAGAATTAGGATTCGGCGAGGAGGAAGATTTCTGGGGCATTGTCGGTTTACTTCACGATCTTGATTTTGAACGATATCCTGATCAGCATTGTATTAAAGGACAGGAATTGATGCGAAAAAACAATATCGATGAACGAATGATTCACGCAACTGCCAGTCACGGCTATTCTCTCACCGTTGATATTAAACCTGAACATATAATGGAAAAAATACTCTATGCCACAGATGAACTAACTGGTTTAATCGGTGCCACAGCTTTAATGCGACCATCGAAAAGTGTTAAAGACCTCGAATACAAATCTGTAAAAAAGAAATATAAATCGACAAATTTTGCTGCTGGCTGCTCACGCGAAGTAATTGAACGCGGTGCCGAAATGCTTGGTTGGAGTCTGGAAGAACTCATTACAAAAACGATTCTCTCGATGCGCTCTTGCGATGCCATCGACTGAGATAAAATTAAAAAATGCATTGCTTTTTGTGTATACCCTATAAATTTATCCTACAATAAAACAAAAAGACACAATTGCTTGTGTCTTTAATTGGCAAATGGTGCCGAGGACCGGAATTGAACCGGTACGGTTGTTACCAACCGCGGGATTTTAAGTCCCGTGCGTCTGCCAGTTCCGCCACCCCGGCATATATATTTTTTTATGGAGGCGACACCCAGAATCGAACTGGGGATAAAGGTTTTGCAGACCTCTGCCTTACCGCTTGGCTATGTCGCCATAAAAATTAAATTGGAGCGGAAAACGAGATTCGGACTCGCGACCCCCGCCTTGGCAAGGCGATGCTCTACCGCTGAGCTATTTCCGCATAAATAACATATTAAATTAAACTGATAAGAAAACTCGCATTATATATGGTGCCGAGGACCGGAATTGAACCGGTACGGTTGTTACCAACCGCGGGATTTTAAGTCCCGTGCGTCTGCCAGTTCCGCCACCCCGGCAATATATTCTTTTATGGAGGCGACACCCAGAATCGAACTGGGGATAAAGGTTTTGCAGACCTCTGCCTTACCGCTTGGCTATGTCGCCATAAAAGTTAAATTGGAGCGGAAAACGAGATTCGGACTCGCGACCCCCGCCTTGGCAAGGCGATGCTCTACCGCTGAGCTATTTCCGCATGGCGACCCGAAGGGGACTCGAACCCCTGACCTCCGCCGTGACAGGGCGGCATTCTAACCAACTAAACTACCGGGCCATATTTTTTCTTCAATAAATCATTTTTCATTGCCGCTCATCTCAGCGACAAATACTATTATACCTACGCTTCCTAATCTTGTCAATACTTTTTTAAAGTAATCCAGATTTTTCATATAATGCAAAAAAATGGTTAGTAGGTCCAACGCCTTTTCCTAATTTAAACCCATGTTGTATGGCCATTGTAACATACTTCTTAGCTTCAGCAACAGCACCATACACATCCATACTTTTTGCCAACCCAGCAGCAATTGCTGACGAAAAAGTACAGCCTGTTCCATGCGTATGAATGGTCTGAATGCGTTTGTTAGGAAAAAGCTCCATTGTTTTTCCATCATACAGCACATCACAGGCATCCCCCTCTAAATGTCCACCTTTGACTACAACATACTTTGCGCCCATCTCTTTTATTACTTTTGCAGCCTTTTGCATCGTCGGCTGATCGACAACTTCAAACCCCACCAGAGCAGTTGCTTCATGCAAATTGGGTGTAACGATAAAAGCCTTCGGTATAAGCTCTGTAATCAATGTCTGTACAGCATTTTGCTGCAATAAGTAACTGCCGCTTTTCGATATCATAACGGTATCCAATACAATGTTCGGGATCGTATAGGCTTCAATGCCTGCTGCTACTTCTTTAATGATTGCTGAACTAGACAGCATCCCGATCTTTACTGCATTTACTTCAATATCATCATATACTGCATGGATCTGTGCCCTGATAATATCTGTATCCATTTCTCGTATAGCTGTAACACCACATGTATTTTGTGCCGTAATAGCGGTAATGACACTCATGCCAAATACCCCCAAAGCGGAAAATGTTTTTAAATCTGCTTGTATCCCTGCACCGCCGCTCGAATCAGAACCGGCTATTGTCAATGCTGTCTTCATGATGTATATCCCCCTATTGGTCTATTCTAGAGCGAACATCTTTTAATCTTGCCAAAAGGTGTTCATCTAATTTTTCTTCTAATTCAATTAATTCATGCGAATCAAAGTCATAATTCATTTCCGGTATTTTCCTAATCTTGGCCTCGCCAAAAAATTCATCTCGAAATACATTGTAATAAATAATAAAATTACTGTCTGTAGAAAAGTCACTGTAATCAAATATAATATAAGAACCATTAATTGTCTTCACTGGTCGATCTGGTCTAATAAAAAGCTTAAACCCTTCAATTATCTCAGGCAGCTTAGAACCATAATCCCATTCCAATATTTTTTTTTCAAGTACAATACAGCTGATTGTAGCCACATTAAATTGTGCTAGTGTCTGCAATGTCGTTTCAAATCGTTCCAAGAGAATTTTTTCTAAACTCGCTCGTGTTGGTGATATATATTCTATATTACAAAATTCGGTCAATCCGATCAATACACGAACTTTATATTCTTTTGTCTCTTCATGATAATATACAGTAATTTTTCGATGAATTGCTGCATTTTCATAACTATACAAATCATAAACATCACCATATACTTTCATTTCCAAGGTAAAGACAAAGCCAAACCACGTTGGCGGCAAATCTTTCATATATTGCCAATCTTGAATTTCCGCCTCAATCTTTTCTTTTATTTCTGCTTTCACTTTTATACCTCACTTCTACAACCCGTATATGTAAATATTCTTTTTAATTTGACAAAAACCTGCAAAAAAGTATATACTTTTCTCATTAACGATACTTATCTGTCCCTTTATGTTTTTATCTATTTATTTTTACTAAGAAATATATACAAGTATCGTGAATAAATTCTATTTTCACAGATTTTATATATTCAAAATTTTTGTATCAAGGAGTGAACGGGCATGACTTTAAAAGAGATACGTGTAAAAGCAAAATCACTGGGAGTTATTTCGCGAAATCTAAGAAAAGCCGATTTAATCCATGAAATTCAAAAAGCGGAAAATAATATTCCTTGTTATGGAATGTCAGACAATAACCATTGTGATCACGCCGACTGCCTATGGCTGCACGACTGCTTGAAAGTAAAATAACTGAGCGCAGCATAACACAGAAAAGACCTCAATACACGAAAATGTATTGAGGTCTTTTCTGTTAATGGATTTATTATCTGCTTATTTACCAGTACGACCACGCTTCGTCATTGGCACAGCTGCTGCACAAAGCGGGCAGCTTTCCGCGGGGTACGTCATAACATCAAGGTGTAATAGAGCCTTGTATGGCACTTCAGCAAAATCTGCTGCTCCACCGCTTCGATCCACAAGCATCCCCACAGCAACGGGGATTGCTCCCTGTGCTTTTACAACATCAATCACTTCTTTAACTGATCCACCTGTCGTTACAATATCTTCCACAATAAGGACGCGTTCACCTTTTTCTAGTTTAAAGCCACGGCGAAAAGCCATTTTCCCATTTTCCCGTTCCGTAAAAATAGCACGCGTTCCCAAGGCTTTGCCCACTTCATGAGCAAGTAAAATGCCGCCCGTTACCGGACCCACAACCGTTTGAATCTTTTGATCAGCAAATTTTTCCGCTAAAGCTGTACATAATTGTTCTGTATAAATAGGATGCTGCAAAACATTGAACTTTTCTACATACATAGGGCTATGCAGCCCGGATGTTAATAAAAAATGACCCTCCATGATTGCATTTGTTTTAATAAACAACTCTTTTACTTGTGCTTCTGTCATTTATCTCACCAGCTCCATTTCCTTTATAATTGCCAGGACCGCCGCATGCGGATCTTTAGCTGCTGTAATCGGTCTGCCAATAACCAGATGCGATGCACCATTTTTAAGAGCCTGCATTGGTATCGCAATGCGGCTCTGATCATTAATTGCAGCACCAGCCGGACGAACGCCTGGTGTTACAATCATAAATCCTTCACCACAGGCTTGACGAATTGCTTGTGCTTCCTGTGGCGAAGCGACTACACCATCGAGCCCCGCTTGTTTTGTCAGTTTCGCTAAACGCACAACCTGCTCCTGGATGTTTGTGGTTTGTCCAATCGCAGTCCAATCTGCTTGATCTATACTAGTCAAAACAGTTACTGCTATCAATTTAGGACAAGGTACACCTGCACGGGCTGATTCCTGCCGTAATTGATCCATAGTGACCTTCATCATCGTATAACTGCCCGATGCATGGACATTCAAGATTGAAACACCCAGCCGCGCCAAAGAACATAATCCCTGAGCTGCTGTATTTGGAATATCATGTAATTTCAGATCAAGAAAGACTTCTTTATTTTGTTGTTTCAGGTACGTAATTACTTCTGCACCAACACTATAAAACAGTTCCATTCCAACTTTATAATAAGATACACACTCTCCTAAATTTTCAACTAAAGCTCGTACCTTATCCATGTCATGAAAATCCAAGGCAACAATCAATCTTTCATCAAACATATCCATCCTCCGCTCACTTTTTATTTCTATATTTCAAATAATCGGGTCAGGTATATTTTAGCTGCCCCACCAATTGACTGATATGTGCTATATTCTTTTTTTCAAGATATTTGATAATACCTTTCGCAACGTCTTCTGCAGCAGATGGATTGACAAAATTGGCTGTGCCGACGGCTACCGCACTCGCTCCTGCCAGGAAAAATTCAACAGCATCCTCTGCTGTCATAATCCCACCCATACCAATAATAGGGATACGTACCGCCTGTGCTACTTGCCAAACCATCCGCAAAGCTACTGGCTTTACCGCCGGACCAGAAAGTCCCCCTGTTATATTGCCAAGAACTGGTTTCCAGCTATTGATGTTAATAGTCATTCCCAGTAACGTATTGATCATTGAGATCACATCCGCACCGGCTTCTTCCACCGCTTTTGCCATAACTACAATATCTGTTACATTCGGGGATAGCTTTGCAACAACCGGTTTTTTTGTATTCTTTTTTGCTTCTTTTACAACCGCAGCAGCACTAGCGGGATCTGTACCAAAAACAATCCCGCCTTCTTTGACGTTCGGACAAGAAATATTAAGTTCAATAGCCGCAATCTCCGGAATGTCGAGCTTTTTGGCTAAAATGCCATATTCCTCAACCGAATTGCCCGATATATTAACGATAATCGGTGTATCATAATGAGAAATGCGTGGCAAAATATCCGTTAAAAAATATTCTACGCCAGGATTTTCCAAGCCAATACAATTGAGCATGCCACTCGGTGTTTCCGCAATCCTAACACCAGTGTTACCACTACGCGGGTACAGCGTTGTTCCTTTGACTACAATCGCTCCGATTTGATTGAGATCGACAAATTCACTAAATTCTTCGCCAAAGCCAAACGTTCCTGAAGCTGTCATTACAGGAGTCTTCAGCTTAATTCCAGCAATCTCGGTAGCGAGTACCGCATTCTGCTTCATTCAAAAACCTCCTGTGCCCAAAATACAGGTCCATCTTTGCAGACTTTTTTACGTTTACTGCCATCCTTACTTTCGCAAGTACATGATAAGCAGGCACCAAGACCGCAAGCCATATGTTTTTCCAACGAAACCTGACAGGCAACGCCCTGACTTTGCGCTATTTTGGCAACCCCCGCCATCATAATCTCAGGACCGCAGACAAAAATACGATCATATTGTTTGGTTTTGAGTAATTCTGGCAGTAAAGTAACGGTAAATCCTTTAACCCCCAGCGAACCATCATCGGTTGTGATGAATATTTCATTAACGAGTCCTTCATAACGATTCTGCCAAAATAATTCAGCTTTATTTCGTCCACCCATCAATATGGATGTTGTGGCAGGGCAAAGCCGCTGAGCCAAAAAGATCAGCGGTGCAATTCCCATACCCCCTCCAATGAGAAGGGGACTTTTACAATCCAAATCAAACCCATGCCCTAAAGGACCCAAACAATTAACCTGATTTTCTGCTTTAAGATCTGCTAAAACAGCAGTACCTTTCCCAATAATACGATAGATTAAGCTCAATGTACCTTTTGCTTCATCAACCGATGCAATACTGATTGGACGCCGTAAAAGCGGTTCACCTTTTATTACCTTCAGATGAACAAATTGTCCCGGCATCGCTTGCTTTGCAATATCAGGTGCATAAACAATAAGTTCCTTTACGTCATCGGAAAGATGTTTATTCTCAAGTACTACTACATCCATAGCAATCTTAGGCAAGCGTATCCCCTCCACCAACATAATCCTGAATGGCCAGCGAATAAATCAAGCGGCGTTCCCGCATAAAGTTTAACACGCGCAATACTTCCCAGGCAGTATCCATTGAAGTCAGACAGGCAATTCCATGTTCTACTGTTGCACGGCGAATCTGGAAGCCATCGCGTTCTGAACCTTTGCCCTGCGTCAACGTGTTAATGACCATATTAATTTTACCTGTTTTAATCATTTGAATGATATCAATGCTTCTTTCATGTACTTTACCGACAACATCCGCATCAATTCCGATTGACTGTATCGTCTGCGCTGTTCCCTGTGTTGCTACAAGATGAAAGCCAAGTTCAGAGAAGGCTTTGGAAAGTTGTTTTACTTCCTCTTTATCTTTATCAGCTACAGTAAATAAGATCGTTCCAGCGACTGGAATATTCATCCCAGCACCGATAATAGCTTTGTATAAAGCTCGGGCATAGTGATAATCAATCCCCATAACTTCGCCAGTTGATTTCATTTCAGGTCCGAGCGAAATATCTACATCCTGCATCTTAGCAAACGAAAATACTGGTGCTTTAACCGCAACATATGGTTTTGGCGGCACAAGCCCCGATTTGTAACCAAGTTCTTTGAGTGTAGCCCCTAGAGCAATCTGTGTGGCAAGATTGACCATCTTAATATCGGTTACCTTACTTAAAAATGGTACCGTCCGACTTGACCTTGGATTTACTTCGATTACATAAACATCATCATTCATAACAACGTATTGTATATTGAGTAAACCTTTGACACGCAGACCAAGTGCCAGTCGTTTTGTATAATCAATAATTGTGTAAATTACCTTTGCTGATAAAGTCTGTGGCGGATAAACTGCGATGCTATCACCTGAATGGACACCAGCCCGCTCGATATGCTCCATAATTCCTGGTATAACAACATCCGTACCATCGGCAATACCATCTACTTCAACTTCAGTTCCTTGCATATAACGATCAACCAGTACCGGATGTTCTGGTGTTACCTTGACGGCACGCCCCATATAATCACGGAGTTCTTCTTCGTTATAAACAATTTCCATAGCACGGCCGCCCAATACATATGAAGGTCGCACCACTACAGGATAACCAATTCGATTAGCAGCCGTAATCGCAGCGTCTGGAGTTGTTACACTAGCACCATTTGGACGTGGAATTCCCGTTTGTTCCAAAAGTTCATCAAAGCGTTCCCGATCTTCCGCACGATCAATATCATCAACCGATGTACCGAAAACTTTGACGCCCGCTTTTTGCAATGAATCAGCTAAATTAATTGCCGTTTGACCACCAAATTGAACAATGACACCTTCTGGTTTTTCTTTATCAATAATATTTAATACATCTTCCGTCGTAAGTGCTTCAAAATAAAGTCGATCCGAAATATCAAAATCCGTGCTGACTGTTTCCGGATTGTTATTTACAATAATGGCCTCAATTCCCAGTTCTCGAAGTGCCCATACGGAATGAACAGAACAATAATCGAATTCGACCCCTTGACCAATACGAATTGGTCCAGACCCTAGTACCAGTACCTTCCGTTTATCAGAGGTTAAAACTTCGTCTTCTTGTGCCGAAAAAGTAGAGTAATAGTACGGCGTAGCCGCTTCAAATTCAGCTGCACAAGTATCGACCATTTTATAGCAAGGAAGAATATTCATTGTTTTGCGCGTAACCCGGATTTCATCCATTGTTTTTCCAGTAATTTCTGCAATGGAACGATCTGCCAGCCCGAGTTTTTTTGCTGCAAGCATAAGTGTTGGCGTAAGTTCACTTTCAACAATACGATTTTCCATATCCGTGATATGTTTAATTTTCGATAAGAACCATTCATCAATCTTCGTCACAGCATGAACTTCATCCACAGTTGCAATACCGCGGCGCAGGGCTTCTGCTACAACAAAAATCCGTTCATCATTGATACGATTTAAGCTCTTAAAGACTTTTGCATCGTCCCATTCATCCATTTTTTCCATATGAAGACGGTTAACACCGATTTCAAGTGAACGAACTGCTTTTAAGATAGCACCTTCAAAGTTTCGATCAATTGACATGACTTCGCCAGTTGCCTTCATCTGTGTACCTAATGTATGATCGGCAAAAATAAATTTATCAAATGGCCAGCGCGGAAATTTAACGACACAATAATCAAGCGCCGGCTCAAAGCAAGCTTTCGTTTTCTGTGTAACTGCATTCGTTATTTCATCGAGAGAATAGCCGATAGCGATTTTTGCCGAAACCTTAGCAATCGGATAGCCTGTCGCTTTTGAAGCCAATGCACTTGAACGACTTACACGTGGATTCACTTCAATTACATAATATTGATCGCTGTCTGGATCCAGTGCATATTGTGCATTACAACCACCGGCAATTCCAAGTTCACGAATAATGCGCAAAGATGCACTGCGAAGCATCTGATATTCATGGTCACTTAACGTCTGTGAAGGAGCAACTACGATGCTGTCTCCTGTATGGACGCCAACCGGATCGAAGTTTTCCATATTGCATACCGTAATACAGTTATCATTCGAGTCACGCATAACTTCATATTCAATTTCTTTCCAACCTGCAACGCTGCGTTCGATCAGAACTTGACCGATCATACTATATTTGATGCCACGAATAACAATGGCAATCAGTTCTTCTTCCGTGTCTGCAATACCGCCACCGCTGCCGCCCATGGTATAAGCTGGACGTACAATAAGCGGATAACCGATTTCATTCGCAAATTGAACCGCTGCCGCAACATCTTCTACAATTCTGCTTGCCGGAATTGGTTCACCAAGTTTCTGCATCGTTTCTTTGAATAATTCACGATCTTCCGCCTTTTTAATTGCTTCTAAGGATGTTCCCAAAAGTTCAACATTATACTTTTCCAAGATACCCTGCTCAGAAAGTTTTACCGCTAAATTCAGACCAGCCTGCCCGCCCAAAGTCGCCAGCAGTCCTTCCGGTCTTTCTTTGCTGATAATTTCTTCAAGAAATTCAACCGTTAGTGGTTCTATATATACACGATCAGCAATATGCGTATCAGTCATAATTGTTGCCGGATTACTATTTACCAATACAACCTGAAGGCCTTCTTCTTTTAACGCACGACAGGCTTGTGTCCCTGCATAATCAAACTCAGCGGCCTGTCCAATAATAATTGGACCAGATCCGATTACCATAACTTTTTTTAGATATTCTTTTTTCGGCACTAATTATTCCCCCTTTGTGAGCATTGTCCAAAATTCATCAAATAGATATAAATTATCATCCGGTCCTGGTGAAGCTTCTGGATGGTATTGTATCGAAAAGATGGGCAGCTCTGTGTGACGCATACCTTCTACGGTGCCATCATTTACAGCAGTATGTGTTACTTTAAGTGGTAATCCTGTCAGCGATTTTTCATCTACAGCATATCCATGATTTTGCGAGGAAATATGCACTCTTCCTGTTGCCAGATTTTTAACTGGCTGGTTTGAACCACGATGACCAAATTTCAATTTATACGTATCGGCACCTAATGCTAATGCTAAAAGTTGATGCCCTAAGCAAATCCCAAATAACGGTTTTTTACCGATCAACCCTTTGATGTTTTCAATGACCTGTGGTAAATCTTTAGGATCACCAGGACCATTTGATAAAAAGACACCAGCTGGATTGAGTTCCAGAATTGCTTGCGCAGTGGTATCAGCTGGAACAATAATCAAATTACAGCCCAATTTATGGAGTGAGTTCAAGATATTTTGTTTAATACCAAAATCCATTACCACAACAGTCGGACCATCCGAATCCATCGTATATGTTTCCGGGGTTGTTACTTCTTGTACAACATCGATTTTAATCGGCATTGCTAAAAGTTTATCAATTTCAGTTTGTGGTGCATCGTCTGGAACAATGACGCCCCGAAGTGTACCAGACGAACGAATTTTCCTTGTAACCGCTCGTGTATCAACATCAAACAGACAAGGTATTTTTTGCTGGGTTAAGAAGTCAGACAGACTCCCCTGCATTTTCCAGTTGCTGGCTTCTTCACACAATTCGCCGATAATAAAGCCATTGACAAAAGGTTTGCGTGATTGATTAAAAAGTTCGGCAACACCATAATTACCAATCATCGGATATGTCAACGTAACAATCTGACTGCAATATGATGGATCTGTCAAAATTTCCTGATAACCTGTCATACCTGTGTTAAAAACAACCTCACCCGTTGCTTTTGCATCATTGAGAAGGCTGCCAGTAAAAACACTGCCATCTTCAAGTATTAATTTCCCTTTCAAAAAAGCACCTCCATATTCTATTTAAATGAATTTTTAATCGATAATTTTACCATCTTTCATAACAATCTTACCATCAACGATTGTCATAACTGCTTTTCCTTTTAAATGTCTGCCAAGAAAGGGAGAATGTGTGCCGCGTGTATAAAACTTTTCAGCATCAACTGTCCAATTCAGATTTGGATCAATAATTGTAACATCCGCTGCAGCACCAACATCAAGCACCCCTGCAGCCAAATCAAAGACCTTAGCTGGACCATACGTCATTTTTTCAATAATTTCTGGTAAATCCAGCTTGCCTTCATGATACAAATCTGTCAGCAAAACGCCTACTGCTGTTTCAAGCCCGGGAAATCCGCTTGGCGCATAATTATATTCAACATCTTTTTCTTCATAGGCATGTGGTGAATGATCCGTTACAATCGCATCAATGGTTCCATCTTTAAGACCTTCAATCATTGCCGCCAAATGTTCTTTCGAACGAAGAGGTGGATTCACTTTCGTTGATGTATCGAATGCATTTACCAGATCATCTGTCATCGTAAGATGCTGTGGTGTTACTTCCGCTGTAACTTTTACACCGCGTTTTTTTGCCTGACGGACAATTTCTACTGCATTTTTCGAGCTAATATGTGCTATGTGGATTTTGGCATCGGCATATTCGGCGAGTAATATATCTCTTGCTACAGCGATATCTTCTGCTACCGTCGGGCGTCCTTTCATCCCCAGCATCGCTGACCGATTGCCTTCATTCATAATACCATCTTCTACCAAAGTGGTTTCTTCCGCATGAGAAATAATTCGTTTATCAAACGTACGTAGATAATCAAGCCCATTGAGCAGTACTTTAGAGCTTTGTACATAATGTCCATCATCCGAAAAAGCCACAGCCCCCGCCTGTGTCATATCACCAACTTCAGCAAGTTCTGTACCTTTTTGATTTTTGGTCAAAGCACCAATGATATCAATATGAACCACGGCTGCCTGCCTAGCTCTTTCTTTTAGTCCATTCACTAAAATTGCGTTATCGACAACTGGTTTTGTATTTGGCATACAAGCAATTCTCGTATATCCGCCAGCCGCCGCTGCTTTCGATCCCGAAGAAAAATCTTCTTTTGCTTCCTGACCAGGTTCACGCAAATGTACATGCATATCGATCAAGCCCGGTGTAACAACCAAACCCGCTGCTTCAATAATTGTGGCATTTTCTGCTTTTAAACCAACACCAATTTCTTTAATTTTCCCATTTTCTATTAAAACATCACCAATTTGATCAAAATTTTTACCTGGATTGATTATGCGTCCACCCTTAAGCATTAATTTCAAGATTTTTTCCTCCCATCAAAACTAAAGTCAACAAAGCCATACGGACTGCAACACCATTTTGTACTTGTTCCTGAATTGCCGAATGATCTGAATAAGCAACATCCGGTGAAATTTCAAGACCTTTATTCATCGGTCCCGGATGCAATACTAACACATCATCTTTCGCTCTAGCCAACCGTTCACGATTCAAACCAAAAATCCTTGCATATTCACGAGGTGAAGGAAACAGCCCTGATTTTTGTCTTTCCAATTGGATGCGAAGCACATTGATTACATCAGCAGCCTCAACGGCTTCCTCAATGCGGTCATGAACAAATATTCCTTTTTCTGCTGTTAAGAATCTCGGCAATAAGGTTTTCGGTCCGGCAAGATGAACTTCCATGCCCATCTCACGCATCCCCCATATATCAGAACGCGCGACTCGGCTATGTAAAATATCACCAAGAATTGCAACTTTCAAGTCTTTTAATGTATTTTTATGCTGAGAAATTGTAAATAAATCCAAAAGTCCTTGTGATGGATGAGCATGTGCTCCATCGCCCGCATTTATGATTGCCGGTTTTACTACTTGATGTGCGTATTCTGCAGCACCTTCTGATTTATGCCGCATCACAATCGCATCAACCCCCATTGCTTCAACGGTAAGCAATGTATCGCGAAGACTTTCACCTTTTACGATACTGCTTGTGCCAGCAGTGATATTAATAACATCAGCCCCTAGATATTTACCAGCCAATTCAAATGAACTTCTAGTTCTTGTACTCGGTTCATAAAATAAATTCACAATCGACTTACCACGTAATGTAGGAACTTTTTTAATATCACGATTGATGATATTTTTCATTTCCTTTGCTGTTTCAAGCACCAATTTAATTTCATCCGCATTAAAATATTCTAAACCAAGAATACTTTTACCACTTAAGGATACGTTGTTTTTACTCAAACCAATCACTCCTCTAATAAAAAATAAACTTCTTACCGGCGGCAAGAAGTTATATTGGTGCTGCAATTTGGAAAATTGCGTCCCCTACACACTCCTTAGCCAACCTCTCTGGATCACTTAAAGGATCGTATCTGTCAATCATAAAGCTATAACTACTTTTTATTCACCGTATTGGTCTTTACCCTACATGAACTATAAATAATTATACCTTATTTGTGCATAAACTTTCAACTAAAATCTATTTTTCTTGTATGAATATACAAAAAAGCTTTCCCATGTGAAGACATGAGAAAGCTTGATAAGCTATACTATCATAAAAAAGCTTTCCTTCTCAGCCTCACAGGACCGATACTTAAAGGCACTTAAATATTATACTTCCAATAGAATAACACGGTAAACAGTTATTGTCAATTCATTGTTGATATAAGCTGCGATATTTCGTTTTGTTTTTCAAAACACGTGCTACATACTCACGCGTTTCCTGATAAGGAATTTGATTAATATCCTTAAAATTCATATCCCAGCCATACATGTCCATCCATTCATGAACATTGCCCCGCCCAGCATTATAGGCAGCCAGCATCAAAACTTCATTACCGCAAAATTCTTTCTGCAGCGAAGACAGGTACCATGTACCAAAACGAATATTTGTGTCGGGATCATGTAATTTTTCGACTGAAAAAGACGGTTCATCAATTTGCTGCGCAATCCACTCTGCTGTTTCGGGCATGACCTGCATCAAGCCAATTGCCCCCGTATCCGAATGCACTTCATCTTGAAATTTACTTTCACTCATAATAACACCAGCAACCAAGGGTGTTTCTAAATCATGTGACCGAGCGTAGTGTGCAATCATATTTTGATAGGGATACGGATATATATACTTTTTTTGGAACCAATTCGATTGAGCACCAAGGTATATACAGATAAATAGAATCACACTGCTTATAAATAAAATACGGCGTCTTGAAACTTTAACCGTACGGCTTCTTGAACTACGACTCATCACATTATCCATTGCCTCCGTTCACCTTCTTTCGAATCTGATTCCAACGCTTTAAGACCTGCTCTCTTGTCTTTGCCAAATCAAACGTATTATCAATCACGTAATCCGCTCGTTTGACCTTTTCTATAAGCGGCATTTGTGAAGCAATCCTTTTTTGTGCCTGCACAAGAGAAAGTCGATCTCGCTGCACCAGCCGATTCAGCTGAGTAGTTTTATCTACCGAAACTACCCAAGTTTCATCGGCTAGGGTATCCCATCCCGTTTCATATAAAAGCGGAATATCCAAAACAACGATTCCATTCTCTTCAGTGTGACAGACTTGGATTTCCTTGTCAATAGCCTCCCGAACAAGCGGGTGGATAAGCTCTTCCAGCCACTTGCGTTCCGCCGGATTCGAAAAAGCCTTTGTCCCCAGAGCCGCACGATCCAGCTGCCCATTCTCTAGTATTACCGATATACCAAAATGAGTCACAATTTTTTCCCAAGCCAACTGTTTTGGCATCACGACTTCATGAGCTATTTTATCTGCATCAATAACATGTGCCCCTGCCTGCGCCAAAATTTTAGAAACCGTACTTTTTCCGCTGGCAATACCTCCAGTTAAACCAATAACAAACATATTCCAAACTACGCCTCCTATTTTTGACATTGTGGACAAAAATGCGTCCCCCTGCCACCCACTTCAATTTTCTGTATCAATGTATTACAAGTATAGCAAGGTTTCCCCTTTCTCCCATAAACCAATAAATGATCTTGGTGATGTCCCTTTTCACCATTTCCATCACGATAATCACGAAATGTTGTGCCACCATCACGAATACCATCGGCGATTACTTGATTAATAGCCCCATATAAAGATGTGATGTCCTCTGTCGTGAGACTCACACCGATTCTTTCCGGATAAATCTTAGCCAGAGCCAAGCATTCATCTGCATATATGTTTCCCAGACCCCCAATATATTTCTGATTCAGCAAGAATGATTTAATCTTACCACGGCTTTTTGCCAAAAGGTTCGTCAAGTAAGCAATTGTAAATTCAGCCGATAAAGGTTCGGGTCCCATCGTAGAAAGACCAGATATACGCCATGTTTCACCTGGTAAAAGCGCATAAACAGTTCCTAGTGTCCGAGTATCCGCATATACAAGAATTGCCCCATTATCAAGTTGGAACACAATCCTAGTATACGGATCATCCGATACCCCACTATTGATATAGCGCAGTCTGCCTGTCATTCGCAGATGAAACACAATCAAATTGCCATTATCGAGGGTAATAAGTAAATATTTTCCATGTCGTGTCATATCTATAATTGATCTGCCAACAACCATTGACTGAAATTTCGTCAGGTTTGGCCATTTTATAAGGCGTGGCAAATCGATTTTCGTATTTATAATCTGCCTAGTTTTTAGTTTATCCACCAAACTCCGTTTAATGATTTCGACCTCCGGTAACTCCGGCATATTACGGCCCCCTATTATTTCTTCATTTTGCTCTGGCCCAATTTACCCCGACTTTGATATCAATGGTAAGCGGAACAATCAACTTTACAGTATTTTGCATAGTATCTTTTAATATAGAAGAAACAATTTCAATCTCTTCTTCAATAACCTCTAAGACGAGTTCATCGTGCACCTGTAATAAGATACGACTCTTGAGTTTTTTTTGTTTAAGCTCATGGTATGCTTCAATCATAGCTTTTTTGATAATATCCGCTGCCGTTCCTTGAATTGGCGTATTCATTGCCATTCGTTCTGCCAGCGTGCGCTGATTATAGTTGGAACTGTTGATGGCCGGCAAATTTCTGCGTCTGCCAAATAATGTCGTTACATAACCATTTGTATGAGCCTCTTCGACAACTCGATCAATAAAATGTTTAACACCACTGCATTTGTCAAAATAACTTTCGATATAGTGAGCTGCCTCTTTGCGAGATATATGCAAATCACGGGATAAACCATAATCACTAATCCCATATACAATACCAAAATTGACAGCCTTTGCTTTATTTCTAATTTCCGCTGTCATTTCATCCATGGGTATGCCAAAGACTTCCGAAGCTGTCCTCGTATGAATATCCTGATTATGCGTAAAAGCCTCCACAAAATTTTTATCTTCAGACATATGAGCCAAAACACGAAGTTCAATCTGTGAATAATCCGCTGACATGAGATATTGATAGCCAACCCCAGGTTCAAATAATTCCCGGATTTTTTTACCAGCTTCCGTACGAACTGGTATGTTTTGCAGATTCGGGTCAGAACTACTAAGACGTCCTGTAGCTGTAACCATTTGATTAAAACTCGTATGGATACGGTTTGTTTCTGAGTCAATTAAAACTACCAAGCCATCTAGATACGTCGATTTTAGTTTTGTCCATGTGCGATATTCGAGAACTTTTGCAACAATAGGATGCTGCGGCAAAAGTTCTTCAAGAACTTCCGCATTCGTTGAATAACCTGTTTTTGTTTTTTTAGCCGCTGGTAATTGCAACCGTTCAAATAAAACCTCACCCAATTGTTTCGGTGAATTCACATTGAATTCCAGACCTGCTAAAACATGAATTTCTTTTAATAATTCATCAATCTGTACAGCAATTTCAGCAGACATCATTTCAAGATGGTTACGATTTACATAAACTCCATTATGCTCCATCTCCGCTAAAACTTGCAACAAGGGAGCTTCAATATTTTGATAAAGATCCATCAATTGAGCTTTTTCAAGCCGTTCTTGTAATGGAATATATAAATCACGAATACAAGAACTGGCCCAAACGGCATGTTCAATAACATCACTTTGTTCAGGCTGACTGAATTCATTAAGATATTTTTCCATTAAAGTAGAAATTTCATATTTCGTTTCGGTCGGCTCCAATAAATACGCCGCCAACATCGTATCAAAAATCATACCATTAATGACCTGTCCCGTATGGTATAAAGGCTTAAAATCATGCGTTATCTTTACAACATTTGGATCAGACAGCAATTCCATGATTAAAATCCAATTTCGCAGAGCCGCATCCACATAAACCAGACCTGCTTCAAGGCATAAAACCATACCTTTAAGCTCGATTTTTGGCATTTTCCCTATAAGGATTGGATAAAAAATTATTTTTTTTGCAGCTTTCACTTCGTCTGCAATGACTACAAGGTTTTCCGGGTCATCTATTTTTTCAAATGTCGGCAGTAAATTTTCTACAACTGTACCAAAGCCCAAACCATCCCCTTCGGGAAATAATTTTTCTATTTTCGCAGCAACACTTTTAAATTCATACCGCAAACAAAATTTTTTAAGCTTTGCAACATCCGGCGTAATCTCGTATTCGTCTTCATCAAAAGGAATATCCATATCTCGAATAATAGTTGCCAGTTTTTTAGAAAGAAGCGCCAACTCTTTATTTTCAGTTAAACGTTCCTTTAATTTTTTACCAGCAACATCTTCAATATGATCTAAAACATTTTCTAAGGAACCATATTCCAACAATAATTTCAAGCCAGTCTTTTCACCAACCCCCGGAACTCCCGGAATATTATCGGAAGAATCTCCCATCAAACCCTTTAAGTCAATCAATGCATTCGGTGATAAGCCATATTTCGCCATAATAGCTGCGTCATCAAAACACTCCAGTTCTGAGATACCTTTTTTCGTCAACATTACCGTAAGATTCGGTCCAACAAGCTGTAATGCATCACGATCTCCCGTCACGATAATGGATTCATGTCCAGCAGCAGCTGCCTTGCTAGCCAATGTCCCGATGATATCATCTGCTTCAAATCCAGCTTTTTCCACTAACTTTATACCAAATACACCAGCCAAATCATGAATCAAAGGGATCTGTGCCGAAAGTTCTGTAGGTGTGGGTTTCCGTGTACCTTTATATTCGGCAAACATTTCATTACGAAACGTCTTTTTCCCCTTATCAAAGGCAATCACCAATAAATCTGGTTTCAAATCATCAATCAATTTCGTTACCATAGTCGCAAAACCATACACAGCATTTGTGTATTCGCCATTTGCCGTTGTCAGCAATGGCAAAGCATAAAATGCTCTGTACATAAGGCTGCTTCCATCAATTATAATAAATCGTTTTTGCACATAATTCACTCCCCAAAATTCAACCTTATCCGTAGCACTCTAGTCTTTTTATAAAATCAATTCCGCTGTCCAACAGCCTATTTCGTCTCTTACTATCTGTTAATTCTTCACTCGCTCCATTTTTCCAAAATCAGGCATCATTGGTGTATTGTCTATAGATTTACTACCAGGTTTCACAATAACAGCACTTCCCGAAACCGGAATTGATGCAGCTGGTGTTGTTGACATGGTTGTATTCATACTTATTTTTCGATTTAAAAACAAATTGTCACTATCATGCCAATCAAGTTCTAAATGAAATAACTTATCAACATCTTTTGCATTCATGTACAGAATATCTTTTTTCACATAGCCGGGAACTGTTCCATAGGCAGTATTCAATGAGGCACTATCTTTATTCCAATTCACGGCTAATTTCAATTGAGAAGCAATTGGCATCACTGGCAAATAAACCATACCACTCTGTACTACACCAGCCATATCCAGTTTTTGCTCATTTACCATAACTGAAAAAGATTTCCCTATAAAAGTAGCTTCACCATTTGCCGCCAGCAATTTCTCCGATATTTTTTCATCACTAACAAAACGATCTACACCAAACTCAGCTAATTTTTTATTAACAGCTTGAATATCTAAAGGCTGTGAATGATATTCATCCGGGTAAATATAAAAAGTCACGACTTTATCGGGACTTCTTTCAATGACTAAACGTTTATAAATAATACTTACCGGTGTGCCAATTGGTACTAAATCATATAATTCTTCAACATCGGCTTCTCGCATCCGAATACAACCACTCGAAACATACCCACCAATTGAATTTGGCTGATTCGTTCCATGAATTCCATAATTTCCTTCAATCTGCATCCACCGATACCCTAAAGGATTATCCGGACCTGATTCAATCTTCACCACTTCTTCCCCTGGTTTAATCCATGTAGGATTGATTTCCTTTGAGAGAATTTGATATTCCCCCACTGGTGTTGGTGCATCGAATCGTCCAATTCCAACTGCATACATACAAACCGCTTTACCATCCGAAAACAAAGTCAATAATCGACTTGGTATATTAATAATAATTTTCATTTTATGTGCTTGCTGCAATCCAGTCGATTCAGCCGCTTCAGCAGTTGGAAGTAGTGAGTTACAAAACAAAATGGAACATAAAATAAAAAACACATATTTTAGCATAAAAACATCTCTTTCCCCATAGAATCTATCTCAAAAATCATAAGTGCCACCGCAATATCCACATGACAGCAAGCACTAAAAAAAGCCCCCCTAGGAAACCCCTGGAAGGCTTGAATTTACTGGTGCCGAAGGCCGGACTCGAACCGGCACGTTTGGGAAAACGCTTGATTTTGAGTCAAGTGCGTCTGCCAATTCCGCCACTTCGGCATGTTAAAGTTAAAACAGTATGAAACGAGTGAATGGTGCCGAAGGCCGGACTCGAACCGGCACGATTGGGAAATCGCTTGATTTTGAGTCAAGTGCGTCTGCCAATTCCGCCACTTCGGCATGTTCCTATTCATTATTCTGCAAAACATTTAATGCCTTACCGAACATGTAATATAATACCATTTTAATTTTAGGTTGTCAACACATTATGAAAATAATTTAAAATCCAGGTTTACATAAAACTATTCTATTATTTTGACACACAAGCTACACTTTATACGTTCTAGGCATATGAATCTCATACCTATCTTCCTGCAGCCACGACAAATCGTCTCGAACTATTATAACACAGCCATCACTTTCCCCGCAATTTACAAGCTATTTTTCCTATAGTACCTATGACTTATTTATTGCAGCAAAAACGGTAAAGCTGTAGCATAGAATGAAATAATTGCCTACTATTTCCGGTTAAAACAAAAGCCGTACCTTTAAAGTACGACTTTTATAAGATTTCTAAATGCCCATCTGACAGACACCGCACTATATTTTTAATTCGCGATTATAAATTTTACTTTTTTCTACTTTTAATGAATTTATAAATACCATATGCTATAAAGCATAAAAGAATTGGCACAAAAAACATATTTACTAACTTTCCACCAGTATGCCATGCAATACTATGTAAAAATGTATGAAATAACGCATCCATATTCATCCGATCACCACCTTGCAGTATATCAACTGGCTTTATTTACCAGTAAACATATGTTTTTATGATACTGCATCTCGAGCTTAGAATCAATAGTTTTTGACTAAAAAGAATTACAAAAAAAATCAGTCAAAAATATTTTTGGATAATCGATAAGAAAAATATAATAAAATACCACCAAAAAATCCATCCAATACTTTATGTCCTCTTTGATACAATGACCGGAAAATTTTTGATGAAATTATCACAGAAAGCAATATAAACCACCCAGTAATTGCCACTATAACCTCTAATCCGTAAACCCACTCAATCCACTTTGGGGTATCCACTGAAAAAAATTGTGAAAATACACTAAGGAAAAATAAAAATGCTTTTGGATTCAATATATTACATAAAAATCCGTTTTTGAAGCCTTGCCAAAAACTTTTTCCATTCTCTGACTTTATCTGTGTTTCCAATGTTAACTTCTCTTTCTTAAATAGAGAAGTTAACGCCTGCACGCCTAAATACGCCAAATAAGCAGCACCAATTATTTGTATTGTTTTGAAAACATATATATACGTCTGTATGATAATTGTTAAACCTAAAACCGTATATGTTGCATGAAGTATAAGTGCTGCACCGATGCCCAGTGCCGATGCAATTCCTATTTTTGTCCCGAAGCCTAAACTGTTTTTCATTACAATAAAAAAGTCAGGTCCCGGAGACAACCCCGCTAAAATACCAATCACAAAAATCTCTAAAAACATACAGTTCAACTCCCTATAAAATTCAAATACACGAACTAAAACTTAAATATGATTATCCCATATTAAAATCATTATGTAAACATTACACCAAGGACAATAAAAAACACTCACCAAAATTGGTGAGCATTTTTCGATATATTAATGAGGGAGATGTATATATAGTATATCATTAACGATAACGAAAATCAATATCACTTTTATTCAATGCATTATATATAGATTTATACCAAGCTATTTCTTAAGTTGAAACGGTACTGTAATAATGGCAATACGCGGATCGTGAATCAGCTCACCACGCATAAAATAGCTGGTCTGATTATGCAAAATATTCGTCCATTTTTTATTCACAATAACTTCTGGTAAAACAATTGTAATAATATCATCTTTTTTAGCCGCGTATTCTTGCGATGCAATAAACTCCAATAGTGGTTTAACAGAATCTCGATAAGGAGATGCATAAATAACCAAAGGAATACCCAGCTGAAAATCTTCCCACCTGTCACGCAGTTCTTTGGCAAATTGTTCATTCATCGCTACATGAAAGGCAATAATATTTTGATTTTTGGAAATTTCTTTCGCATAAAGCAACGCTTTGAGTGATGCCCGATTAATGGATGCCACCGGAACAATCACATGATTGATTTCCCGTTCACGCCAAGATATCGCATCAGCGAGTTCTGGTAATGGCAAGCGCAATTGTTCAGCCACAATATTATAATGGACTTTAATCCGCAGCATCCCATAAATAAATATAGGGACTAAAATACAGACAATCCAAGCACCTGTCATAAATTTAGTTACGCCCAATATAATCATCGTAATAAAAGTCACAACAGCACCGAGTCCATTAACGAAGGCTTTGTATCGCCAGCCCGGCGTTTTATTTTTAACCCAGCGCAGCCACATACCAGTCTGTGAAAGGGTAAACGAAGCAAATACGCCAACTGCATATAATGGTAATAGTAAATGCGTTTCACCATTGAAGACAACGACCAAGATACCAGCAGCCAAAGCAAGAAAATCAATGCCATTTGAATAATTAAGCCGTCCACCCCGTTGGGCAAATTGACGCGGTACATAAGAGTCTTTAGCCAGCAAAGATAATAGTAATGGAAAATCATTGAAGGCTGTATTCGCAGCCATAATCAGTATCAGTGCTGTCGTAAACTGCATAAAATAATAAAATATACCATTTCCAAAAACCTGCATAGCAATTTGTGCAATAACTGTCTGATCTGGATTTGGTATCGCATGATACAATGTTGCCAAATAAGAGGTACCGCTAAAAATAGCCAAAACAACCAGTGCCAGCAAGACTAGAACGGATTTCGCATTTTTCTGGGATGGTTCACGAAAATTAGGAATCCCATTACTGACAGCTTCTACTCCGGTTAAAGCTGTACAGCCAGCAGCAAAAGCACGTAAAATCAAAAAAATAGTAAGATCTCCAGTAACTTCTGGCATTTGCACTAGATCAACTGGCACAAACCCCATCACTTTCACTTTGAAAACACCATAAACAATCATAATAAGCATGGATACGATAAATGTATACGTTGGCACACCAAACATTTTCGATGAATCTTTAAGACCCCGCAAATTACCAATCGTTAAAATGAAAATAAAAAACAAGGTCATTAAAATTTTATGCGGCAGCAAACTCGGCAGGGCCGAAGTAATTGCCGCTGTACCAGCACAAGCACTAACGGCAACTGTCAAAACATAATCAATCGACAACGTCGCGGCAGCAGTCAAACCCGGAATAACACCTAAGTTATCATGGGCTACAATATAAGAGCCGCCACCACAAGGATATGCATCAATCGTTTGACGATAGGAAAAAACTAAAATGCATAATAATGCCACAATTGCCAAAGATACATAAAACATTTGCACATAAGCCGCCATAGCGATAATAGGTACCAAAACATAAAGAATTTCTTCGCCCGCATAAGCAACCGAAGAAATTGCATCGCTGGCAAGAATTGGCAGTCCCCAAAACACATTAAACTTTTGCTCTCCCAACTGTTTACTGCGTAACGACTTACCCAAAACAAATTTTTTTATTTTATTAAACATACTTTCAGCTCCTTGCTTTATCCGCTATAAATACGAACGTGGCTCGCCAGTTTCACAAATAATAAATTTTACGTCCATTACTCCATCATAACACAGATTGGGCAAAAGACTATCATCTCAATAATTTTCATCGTGCAAGTTTAACTAGAAAATCATTACCTGGGATAGTTTCCCTTTCTTTCAGATGAACGATTCTAACTAAAAATAAAAAAATACCCACTATCGGTGAGTATTTTTCTGGTGCATTCAACAATGAAAATCCATATTAATTATTTTATTTACAATTCAAGTAAATCTTTAGCAAAATTATATGCGTTCGGCAACTTTATTCCATTCACCTTTATCCAAGAAACTGCCAACTATATTATCTTCCATTTCTGTAAACAGGGCATAGGGCATGCTAAACGATAAAAGATCCGCATCAATATGCGGTCGGGCAGAAATGTCCGTCATCCCAATTACAGCTCGCAAGTGCCCATTTAATGCTTCATTATAAGCAAATAAACAAGCACTCATGCAGCCTGATCCAAACGGGGCAATAACATTATCATAACCAGGACGACCATAATTAGCTAAAACAACAAGTGCCGTTAATTGATCAGGGTTTGCATAAAAAATAACAACCTTAGGTTTTTCTTCTGTCATATCAATCTCTGATAATGGCTTAAAGATAACGTATTGTTCAGCTATATTCATAAGCGGCAACGATTTTATCCAAGCTTTCACCAATTCAGGAGTTTTCTTAAAACCTTCCGGCTCAGGTATTCCCTTGACTGGTGGCAAAGCTTCGTTTCCATTCGATAAAAAATATTCAAAACCTTCAGAAAATTTATCTGATAATCCTAAACCAATCCCGCCTCCGTCACAACCAAATGTAGTGTGGCTAAAAACAATGCAATTTCCTTTGCCAGCTGCCGTTAACATAGCCGCCACACAACCCCAGCAACCTTCTTTAAATTCGATGGCTTTCGGTGGTTTTTCATTGGAAAATAAAACAGCAACCGGTATGTACCTGAGTTTTAGTCTTCGTGCAAGTTCACTTTGCATGATCATTCCTCCTCGTAAATTTATTTTATTATATCATGTATAAAACAGCCTTATCAAATTCGATTTTAATCAATCGGCTCAAAAAAAATAATGCCACCAATTGTAGAAGCAGCTTTAGCAAAAAATTGAATGCCAAAATGTATTTCTGATCATCGTTGTAGATAAAAAAGGGTTGTGGCTTTTTAGCTACCACAACCCTTTTTCACAATATACGTTTAATTGCATTATTCCACACGCGCAAAATCACCTTTTTTTTCAACACAGCTGTTTTGCACACTACAGTCATTTGCTTTAAAAGAATCGTACATCATTTTTAAGCCTGTATAAATAATAATACCTACAACTACCCATTTTAGTGTTGTTAAAGGCAATGCTTTGACAATATAGGCTGCAATCAACACGCCCGCTGACCCGGTCAATGATATCCATAAACTCGCTTTGCGATCATAAGCTCCTGCACTGATGAATTTACAACTGGCAACAGGCTGCAAAAAAGCACAAGACCCCATCATAATCGGAAAAGCAACACGAGGACTCAGCCCCAATAAATAAACCAGTGCCATACAAGGAGCAAAAAGACCGATGCCAATCGTCATAAGAGCACCTAAAATAAAATTTCCACCAATGCCAAAAAGAAGTGCACTACCGCTAAGAGCAATTGCATCTCCCCCCACTGGCATAATATTTAAAAGTCCCGACAATATAAGAACAGCAACAATCAAAAGTGCTATTCCCATATATAACTGTACCTTTTTCTCCGGCAATCGCGAAACCAGTCCAGCACCAACAAAAGATCCCGCCGTTGCCGCAGCAATCATGGCAATTAGAGTGATGGGATCCACTTCAATAATTGTCATAAAAATTAACGCTTCTAAAATTACGGGAAGGCAGCAACTGACATTTAAGGTTCCGGGAATAATCCGATCCGGCACTAATTTAAAAAATTTAAAAAGTGCCGCTAATTGAGCAAAACTTCCAATACCAAGTGCATCAAAAAAATTTGTAATAAATCCGGTACCTACAAAAAATAACGGATTAACCGCCGAAAATTCCTCTTTGTGTTTATAAAGGTCACGTCCCAATACAATGGAAAATGCCCCGGTAATTGTAATTAAAAGTCCAAAAACAGCTGACAGCACCTTATGTTCCCCTCTCTACTACTTCAGATGATTCAATGAAAATAAATATACCATCTTTTCTACTAACTATGCAATATTTTGTTCTTTCAATAAAAAAATTCTCAATGCCAACAAATGTCGCCGTTGAGAATTTTCCCAGTCCGATTCCTTGATCTATAAAAACTGTAGCACCGTCTACTGAGCTTATTCATTTACTTCTGAAAAATAAATTACGGTTACGGTATCATCCATGGTAATTCTTTTTTTATAAATGCGTTCAAAATCAGCAATTAGTTCTTCACGCGAATTAATTTCCGGATTTTGATGACCTAAATCATTTGATGTTAAATCCGCCATCGTTTTGACCTGCGTTTTATCAATAAAAGCTGTAAACAACTTATGTTTTGTTTCCAATTTTGAACCAGTTGTAATCCACACAATGGAGCTTTCCGGATAATGTTTACGAACATCACCGAGTCGAACTGTACAATTTTTTTGGCGGGCAATCAATAATTTTTCATGTTTTTGTGCTTGGAAATTCAATGACATCATAGTTAATCTCTCCCTTGTATCTATCCTTTTTACCACATAAATATTTATGATTATTTTCTTATAGTATCATATTTAAGCAACCTTATAAAGTAAAATTTATATAATCTTACTATAACCAAAGACACTCTATAGGGCTTTTCATAAAATTCAAACTTTACAAATCAAGCAAATACCGCTATGATACAAGTGAATATGATTTTTGGGGCAGGTAAACATGGCATCTATTTTAATCAAGCAGCATATCTATCAATATACATTACAGCGACAAGCCCGTAAGACACTGCAATTGCAGCTTACAGCAATTGATACGCTATTCATAAAAGCACCCAAAAACATAAAGCTGGATGTGATTCTTTCGTTTATCCAACAAAAAGCAGATTGGATTCAACAAAAAAATTATATATTACAAGAACAGCCGCTGGAAGAAAGTCCCGCGCTTACCGACTTAAAAGATGGTTCCATACTACTGTTTAAAGGAAATGAAACCATCTTACGTGTAAAATCGACTTATTGTAAACCCTCCATTGCTTTAGTCGCGCAAGAATTATGTGTCAATTTATATGCACCACGACCACAAGATTTAAGATCCTGTCTAAAAGCTTGGTTTATTCTGCAAGCGAAAAAAAGCCTATTGCAAAAAACTGAATTTTGGTGTAAAAAGCTTAATACAAATATTGGGAAAATTACAATTAAAGAACAAAAAACCCGTTGGGGAAGTTGTTCTTCTTTAGGAAATATCAATTATAACTGGCGTATCATCATGGCTCCTGAAAAAACGATTGATTATTTGGTGATTCACGAAGTATCCCATCGCCACTACATGAACCATTCGAAAGAGTTTTGGCATTTGGTCCAAAGCCATCAGCCTGATTACGCAAAACACAAATTGTGGTTAAAACAACACAGCCACAAAATATTTCATATCATTTAAAAGGAGATTTATTATGAAAAAAATTACTTTATTATTATTTATATGCACATTATTATGGCTGCCAATCGGTACAGTTCAGGCGGAAAGCATTGAAAGCACAGCTATCCACACCATTTCCGTACAGGGAAATTCCTCCCTTACCGCAACTCCAGATCAAGCTGACATTGCGATTGGTATAACAACTACCGCGGCAACGGCAAATATTGCCGCACAAGAAAATGCTGTGATTGCCAATGATATTCAAGCAAATTTAGCTGCACTCGGCATTGCTAAAGATAAAATCCATACCAAAAATTATACATTTTATCCCACATATAGTAATAATACGACTACGGATCATGCAAATGAAATCACCGGGTACACAGCAGACAATACGGTATCAGTGACCCTTGATGATATTGCTATGCTCAGTGACGTAATCGACTCTAGTATCAAGAGCGGTGCTAACAAGATCAATTCTATCAATTTCATGATGAAAAATCCGAAAAATATGCAGCAAAAAGCTCTTCAGGCAGCAATAAAAGATGCTAGCGAAAAAGCAGATAGCATTGCAAAAGCACTTGGTAAACATGTAACGAACGTGGTCAGTGTCAGTGAAAATAACTCTTACGTTGAATCACGTAATTTCGCCAGCTTCTCCCTAAGAAAGAGTGACAGTTTGTCTACACCAATTGAACCAGATGAAATCCATATTAATTCTACTGTACAAGTTCAATTTATTATGGATTGATTACCTGAATCAAAAAACAGTCCAATATCAAGTATTCCTCTTGATATTGGACTGTTTTTATTCCCAACTATTTAAAACCAGTTCCGCCCACGGCGACGCCCACCCCAAAGCCCATCTTTGCCAAACAGAATCCAGGCGATGGCCAGTAATATAATTAGATTACCAAAATCTCCTCGCAAAACTCCCACTTCAACTAAAATTGAAATTAACGTGATTCCACTTAGAAAAAGCATGATCCTTTTTAAATCTACATATCCATAACGACGTAAAAGCTGATAAATATACCATAAAACGCCGACATCTACCAAAACTCCAAGAACGACAGCAATCGGACCCCCTACAATCATCTGAAGAATCAATTTAATTATGCCGCTTACAACAAAAACGGCGAGTAATCGTATAACCATTGGCTGCATATAAAATCCCCCTTTATGCTTTGCATATTTCATTCTACCATTTTACTAACTGGTTTGGCTATAGCCACTCTAACTCGCTGCAACAAATTTCTAAATCATCATTTATTCGGATCTCTGCATTTACTTATTCAGAGTCAGCTTTTATAATAGAGTTTATATGTTAATAGAGGAGCTTATATATTTATGAAAAAAAATCGTATTTTAGCCATCGAATATATTCGTGGCATTTCTATGCTTGGTGTCATCGGTATACACACCGGTTCACAATATCTCAGCAATCCCGCGAGTAATATTCATCTGATTGCCGTATTTGAAATACTGACACGGTTCAGTGTGCCAATTTTCTTTTTCATTTCAGCGTTTGGCTTATTTTATAATATAGATCTACGTGAAAAATTCAGTTATAAAAACTTTATGACAAAACGTTTCAAAACTGTCTTGATCCCTTATTTAGTCTGGTCTTTTCTCTATATTGCCCATTACACAATTTTATATCACGATACGTCATTGCTATCAGTTCCTACTTTGATAAAGTTTTTATTTTTTGGTTTTGCATCATACCAATTATATTTTCTAGTAATTTTACTTTGGTTTTATGCCCTTATGCCCGTTTGGATCTATATGATTCGACATATGAGTGCTGTTCGTCTGGTGATGCTGCTACTATTTCAACTTGCCTTTGACTATTATTCCAGTTTTATTATGAATCCATATAGCATTGAAAATCCTGTTATTAAAGCCCTCTTTGAATATCGCCTAAACTATTGGGTACTACATTACATATTTATCTTTCTTTTTGGTGGGTATCTGGCAATTCATTACGATAAATTTGAAATTTATATGAGTCGACACTATAATTCGATTTGTTCTTTTTTTATTGCAAGTTTATCTTCTTTAGTCATTTATTATTACTATTTGATTTACGAACAATCTTATTCACCAGAAGCCGCAATCAATACAGCGCATCAGCTATGTCCAGCCGGAATTTTTTATACGATTGGTGCCTCACTTTTCTTTTTCACCTTATTTTCTAATACGAAATTTCCAGCTTTTGTTCATTCTATACTATCTATTCTTGGCAAGCATTCCTATTTCGCATACTTATTTCATCCATTTGCCATTACCTATTTAGCAATATTTCTTACTTGGCAAGGAAAAATCATGACCGCACCAATTGCCATTTTATTCTATTTTATTGTCACTGCAATCAGTATTGCAGCCGCATCCTTATTTCGAAAAATAGGCACGTTTTATCCGGTGATTGATAGTCTTTTAATTGGTATATACCATAAAAAGAAATAAGCAATAAAAAACGGTCTCCGTAATAGAGACCGTTTTTTATTGCTTAGATCAATGATTCGCCGAACCTTGACAAACAATAGCTTGCGCTTCATCAACTTCTGATTCAAGTACTTGTATCTCAAACATTCCTTCACCAGTTGTCGCAGCAATACCAACTGGACGAATATTTGTTAAAATTTCCTCTTTACTCAACAAGGTTTTTAAATGGTCTGCCTGCTTTCTGTTATTTGCAATATATATAGACGTCCACATGCACATTTCCTCCAAAAAACATTCTTTATCGACTTTGTAAGAAAACATTCTAGTTTTCTTACAAAGTATCCGGATAACATTTTCAGATTCAGCATCCCTCCATTCAACAAAATTTATATTTTATATGTTTTTCTCCATAAAAAGATTCATTCCTGCTTGCATTAAAGAATTTATCAAGCATTTTACATAATTCAACCAAACTTATGTAAAATGAACTGCACCTTTACCCAGCAGATTTTCTATTTTCCCCATAAATTGCTCAGATGGCATAACCCAAAAGCCGGGTTCTGTTTTGATAACCTTACGGCTGTCAATCAAATGTAAAAAAACAATATTATCGCCATGGTATTCATGAAATACATTTTTTAATTCCTCAAAAACCTCCGCCCGTTCTTGATCCTTACGAAGTTTTATCCGTACTTCTGGCTGGTAATCAGCAATTAAGCACAGGCTTTCCGCAATGATTTTCACACCATCGTCCGTTATATTAACACGTCCGCTGATTACAACAGGAAAATCGGGTACTAACGTATTTACATTTTGATAAAAAACTTTTGGAAAAACAATCACTTCGACCGCATGTGTAAAATCTTCAACTTCCATAAAACACATTGTATCACCTTTTTTAGTGGTAATCCGTTTTGCCGATAAAATAATTCCTGCCATCTTGATTGCGGTTCCCTCTTTGAATTTACCGGCTAAAAGTTCTTGAATTGATACAAAACTTTGCATTTTATCACGATATTGATCAAGTGGATGTCCTGTAATGTAAAAGCCTGTTATTTCTTTTTCCAACGTCAATATTTCATTTTTAGGCAATTCTTCAATATCTGGCAAAACAAGATCATCGACTTCTTCCATTGCCTCCATACCAAATAAGCCCATTTGTCCACTAGCCGCATCACGTTGCTTGGCGCCTGCCGCATCAACAGCTCGATCCAGCACTGCCAAAAACTGTGATCTTTTCCCCCCCATTGAATCAAAGGCACCACATTTAATTAAACTTTCCATAACACGTTTATTAACGGTCCGCATATCAACTCGCGCACAAAAATCAACCAGTGATTTAAACGATCCATCTTTTTCCCTGACTTTGATTAAATTGACCAGAGCTGCCTCTCCGACATTTTTCACAGCCGCCAAACCAAACCGAATCGCATTTCCATCAACGGTGAAAGAAGATTTGCTGGCATTGATATCCGGTGGCAACACATCAATTCCCATATGACGCGATTGTTCGATATACGTACCTATTTTATCATTCGTGCCCATAACACTCGACAACATTGCTGCCATAAATTCTTGTGGATAATTGGCTTTTAAATAAGCAGTCTGATACGCTACCAACGCGTATGCTGCACTATGTGATTTATTAAAACCATAATCGGCAAAATGCGTTAGCAGATCAAAAATCGTATTTGCTGTTTTTTCCTCTAGCCCTTTTGTTTTTGCACCTTTTAAGAAGTTTTCTTTTTGTGCCATCAAAATAGAATGTTTCTTTTTCCCCATAGCACGCCTCAAAAGATCAGCCTGTCCTAACGTAAAACCGGCCAGTGTTTGCACAATTTGCATAACCTGTTCCTGATATAAAACCACCCCAAAAGTTTCTTTCAAAATTGGCTCCAACAAAGGATGCATATACGTTACTTCCTTTTTCCCGTGGCGACCATTAATGAAGTCTGTAACCATTCCACTGCCAAGTGGTCCCGGACGATATAAAGCAACTAACGGGATCAAGTCGGCAAAACCAGTCGGTCTTAAATCTTTCACCAGAGTTGTCATCCCTGATGATTCCATCTGAAACACCCCGCCAGTCGCACCTGCACAAAGCATTTTTGACGTTTTTTCATCTTCGAGTGGAATACTGTCTAGATCAAGATCAATTGCTCTATTTGCTTTTATATGATCAAGACAATCACTGATAACAGTCAATGTACGAAGTCCTAAAAAGTCCATTTTCAACAAACCAAGTTCTTCGACACGATCTTTATCATACTGTGTTACCAAGGTACCGTCTGAAACCTGTATTGGAACATATTCCGTAAGTGGATCACGGGCAATTACAATCCCGGCAGCATGTGTGGAAGAATGCCGCGCTAAGCCTTCTACATCACGCGCAAAATCAATAAGACGTTTCACGGATGCTTCTTCGGTATAAGCAGCTTTTAGCTCTGCATTCATTTTCAAGGCTTTATCCAGCGTAATGCCAAGCTCTGCCGGAATCATTTTAGCAATACGATCCACTTCACTATAGGTCATATTAAGAGCACGCCCGACATCGCGAATAGCCCCTTTGGCTGCCATTGTACCAAACGTTATAATCTGTGCCACATGATCGGCCCCATACTGTCGTTTTACATACTCAATGACTTCTTCGCGTCTAATATAACAAAAATCAATATCAATATCCGGCATTGTTACGCGTTCTGGATTCAAAAAACGTTCAAACAGCAAATCGTATTTGAGTGGATCAATATCGGTAATGGCTAAAAGATATGCTACAATACTACCGGCAGCTGAACCACGCCCTGGACCTACTGCTATTTTATGCTCACGTGCATATTTAATAAAATCCCAAACAATTAAAAAATAACTGTCATACCCCATCTTTTTGATAATCGACAGCTCATATTCCAACCGTTCGCGTATTTGTGTTGTTTCTTTCTTGTAACGCTGTAAAATATGGTCTTCACATAATTGGCGCAAATACCGTTCATCCGTCATACCCTCTGGTAATGGGAAATTTGGTAAATGCAAATGACCAAATTCAAAATCAACATTGCAGCGTTCTGCTATTTTTACCGTATTTGATAAAGCTCCTTCATACGAATCAAAGAGCAGACCCATTTCTTCTGGTGATTTCAAATAAAATTCATCACTGAAAAATTTCATGCGCATTTCATCATCGACCGTTTTATTCATTTGAATACAAAGCAAAACATCATGAAATGCACTATCACTTTTATTCGTATAATGTAAATCATTCGTCGCCACAAGACCAATGTCAAACTTTTTTGCAAGTTCTGCCAATCCGACATTGGCTCTTTTTTCTTCTGGAATTCCATGGTCTTGTATCTCAATAAAAAAATTATCTTTACCGAAAATATCAATATATTCCTGAACCAACTCTTGTGCATGCTGCGGATTATCTTTAATAATCGCCTGTGGAATTTCACCGGCAATGCAAGCACTCAGACAGATAATGCCCTTGCTGTATTTACGCAGAATTTCCTTATCGACACGTGGCTTATAATACATTCCTTCCGTATTCGCCAATGATACCAATTTAATCAGATTACGATAACCTTCATTATTCTCTGCCAACAAAATTAAATGAAAATACCGCGTCCCATCAACTTCAAATGCATCAAAGCGCGATGCAGGGGCCAAATATACTTCACAACCAATAATAGGTTTGATACCTTCTTTTTGAGCAGCTTTATAAAAATCAATGACACCATACATAGATCCATGATCCGTTATAGCAATTGCTGGCATTCCCAATTCTTTTGTCCTTTTGACAAGTTCACCGATACGACTTGCACCATCGAGCAAACTAAATTCCGTATGTACATGAAGGTGTACAAACTCTTTTTTATTTTCCATCACACAACTACCTCATACTTTCAAACGAAAACGACTCTTTCGATCTTGAATTTTAGAAACGTATTTAGGCAAATTTCGACATTGTTTTCTGAAATCCTTTATTATCAGATTCATAGCACATACTTTTTTCTACTTTTTCAAATAAAATTTGAAGGTATTATATATATTGATGTGGAAGATATATAAGTTAAATTTATCTAAAGAGGTGTATATTTTGTTTCATATTGGAATTTTACAATTAACACAAAATCTTGACGATGCCGTTCGTGGCTTCAAACAAGGACTGCAAAACTTAGGCATTCAGGCTAAGTTTACATATCTTAATGCCGATGGTAAGGTTGAAATACTACCAGAACTTGCACAAAAACTTGTCGATTCAGGCGTCGATTTAATTTTTTCCTGTTCTACACCCGCTGCCAAAGCAGCACAAAGGGTAACTGGTGAAATTCCGATCCTTTTCACACCTGTGTTTGACCCGGTAAGTGTAAAACTAGTTGATAGCATGCAATCGCCCGGTGCTAATATCACCGGAATGAGCGGTATGGTCCAGGCACAAGATAAAATTACACTAATTCAAGAGTTACTGCCGACAGCAAAAAAAATTGGTGTTTTATATCATACAGCAGATGACAACACACTCATCGAAACAAATAATTTTTGTGCAGCCGCTGCAAATCTATTAACCATTCAAAAAATCGCCATACAAACAGCCGCGGACATTTCATTATTAGAAGAAAAACTAGCCGCGGACATAGATGCTTTATTTTTACCAATTGGTCGCATTGTTGAAGAAAACTTCTCTAGTATTGCCTATTATGCAGATATGATGGAAATCCCCATCATTGCCTCACATGGTCCCAATGTAGTAATGGGAGCACTCGGAGCACTTATTGCCAACCACGCAGCACTTGGTATTGAATGCGCCAATCAGGCAAAATCCATTCTTGTCGACAAAAAGTTAATTCACGATATTCCAGTCGGTATTACCAAAATGCCGGAGATTTTATTGAATTCGTTCGTCGCTGATAATCTCGGAATTGAACTTTCTGCCGAGCTTCAAAAAAAAGCGAAAGAAATTTATGCATAAATTGCATAGTTGATATAATTCAAGGAGTTGAACCATTTTGTTATTAACACGTAAATCCGTAGAACTTCTGGCCCCTGTTGGCAATTGGGAAGTCTTAGAAGCCGCAGTCAAAGCTGGCGCTGACGCAGTTTACCTAGGTGGTAAACATTTTAATATGCGTATGCACCGTACCGATACAAATTTTGACAATGAAATGTTGAAAAAAGCGATTGCCTATGCGCATCAACACGATGTCCATCTCTATATTACCATCAATAACCTATTGAGTGATCAGGAAATTGAACCAATGCGTGAGTATCTGCAATATTTAGAGACCATTAAACCGGATGCTTTGCTCGTACAAGACCTTGCAGTTCTTGAATTAGTAAGAGAACTCGGTATTACCATTCCACTTCACACCTCCGTTATGATGAACACCCACAATGAACACGCAATTAATAAACTCAAAGAATATGGCATTACCCGTATCGTTGTTGGTCGTGAAATGACATTATCTGAACTGAGCCTCTTTAAAGAACGAACTGGAATTGAAGTTGAATACTTCATGCATGGCGATATGTGCATATCCGAAAGCGGTCAATGCATCCATTCTGGTGTCGTATTCGGTCAAAGCGGCAATCGCGGTCGCTGTTTAAAACCATGCCGCTGGGCCTATAAATTAATTGATGAAAATACGGGCGAGGTACTGGATGCCGACTCACCGGGTCCATATAAGCTCGCTTTAAATGATATGTGTATGTATAGAAACATTCCTGAATTGATTCAAGCAGGTGTATATTCCTTTAAAATTGAAGGTCGTATGCGTACCGCTGCTTTTGTGGAAGGAATTGTTAAAACTTATCGTCGGGCAATTGACAGCTATATCGCCGATCCTTGGGGCTATACAACAGATGAAGCAGACTGGAAAGATTTGTATGAAAATCGATCTCGTGATTTTACAACAACGTTTGCCCTTGGACAGCCGACGGCAAAAGACATTGGTTTTTCTGGTCGAAGAGAACCACGTTTTTTCAGTCAAGCTGTAAAAGAAGCCGGTCTCAGCGCACCAATCGTCGATAAAATAAACCCAATAGCTATAAAGCAACCAGAAAAACAGCAACTAGCGATTCGTGTCGCCGATCTGGCTTCTGTTAAAGCTGTTTGTCAAAATGGAGCCAATGTAGTCTATATTGGCGGAGAAAGTTTTAAACCGGTTAAAGTCTGGACACTGGTCGAAATTAAAGAAGCAATTAAAATTGCGGATTCTTACCAGGCAAAAATTGTTATCGATACCCCTCGGACAACGATGCGCCGCGAATGTTCTGAGCTCGAACAATTTTTCATCGCACTCAATCAAATAAAACCAGCCGGAATTATGGTAAGCAACCTCGGCTCATTAAGCTTAGCCAAACGCCTTACAAATCTTCCTGTACAAGCTGATTTTTCCTTTAATACATTTAATCACCTAAGCGTAAAGTTTCTTAAAGACAATGGTGCTGTTATGGCAGTCGCCTCGCTTGAAGCCTCCTATCCACAAGTTTGTGATATGCTAGCAGCATCGCCCTTACCCGTTGAGGTAATTGTCCATGGAGCAACTGAATCCATGATCTGTGATCATAATTTACCAGCGATGTCCCTTGGCTTCAATCCCTTAGAAAACCCAGAATTTTGTGATCGTCATTATGCTTTGTTAGACACTGCCAAAGAAGTGCATCCGATCCGCATTGATCAATATGGGCGCAACCATATATTATTTGCGAAAGATCTTTGCCTGCTGCCGTATTTGGCAAAATTGCAAGGTGTCACCTCGTACCGTATCGAAGCACAGCATTATACAGCGGAACTGGCCGGACTTTTAACAAAAACCTACCGAAGCGAACTTGACAAAATCAAAGCAAATGAAGCAGCTTATCAATATGATCCAGAAGTGCTTGAAGCGATTAAAAAAATCAGTCCACGCGAACTCGGCAGCGGTGCCTATCGGTATCGCATTTCGCGTTAACAAAAACACCGTTCTTTAGATTCATTGATAAAGGAGTTCTTAATTTTATGACACAATATATCGGACCTGAAGCCATTCTCGCAAAAAAGAAAAAATATATAATGCCTTGCCTTGCTCATTTTTATAAAGAGCCAAAACAATTTGTGCGTGGTTCTATGCAATATCTGTATGATCACACTGGCAAGGAATACCTGGATTGTTTTGCTGGCATTTCCGTAATCAACTGTGGTCACTGCAATCCCGAAATCACCAGTAAAATATGTGCACAAGTACAGTCACTGCAACATGTTTGTAACGTATACCTTACGGAAAACTTTGTGAATCTGGCTGAGCAGCTTGCCGAAGTGACTCCCGGAAATCTACAAAAATCCTTTTTCTGCTCCACCGGAACAGAAGCGAATGAAGGTGCTGCACTGCTCGCTTCAATTTATACAAAAAGCAGTGAGTTTATCGCCTTACGTAACGGTTTACACGGCAGAACGAAACTCACAATGAGTATGACTGGTATTAGCATGTGGCGCACAGATCCAAATCCAGTTGGCGGAATTCATTTCGCTCCGAATGCCTATTGTTATCGCTGCCCACTCGATAAAAAATATTCAGACTGTGATCTCGCCTGTGCCAACGCAGTCGAAGATGTAATTAAATATGCGACATCCGGCAATGTCGCAGCCTATATTGCTGAACCGATCCAGGGCAATGCCGGCATCGTGACTCCACCAAAAGGATATTTTAAACGAGTAAAAGAAATACTTGATCAATATCATATCTTAATGATTACCGACGAAGTACAGACTGGATTTGGCAGAACAGGCAAAATGTTCGCAATCGAAAATTATGATGTTGTCCCAGACATCATGACTATGGCGAAAGCATTAGGCAACGGAACACCAATCAGTGCCTTTATTGCTTCAGCCAAAGTTGCGGATACATATACGAAACCAGGAGCTTCCACGCTGGGCGGCAATCCTGTTTCATCAACCGCTGCACTAGCTACAATCGAATACATCAAAGCCCATGATTTATGCAGCAAAGCCCTAACGCGTGGCGCACAACTACGAGCTGGGTTAGAACTTCTACAAAAGAAATACCCGCTGATCGGTGATATTCGTGGCATTGGTTTGATGCTAGGTGCTGAACTTGTTCACCCTGATAAATCACCAGCTTCGGCTGAACTTGATTTCATTCTAGAAGAAATGAAAGATCGTGGTTTTATTATTGGGAAAAATGGTATTGAACGAAACGTCTTGGCTTTTCAACCACCACTGATCATTACCGAAGAAAATATCAATACGATGTTAAACAATCTTGAAGATGTATTTGCGAAAATAAAATAAACAAATCCCCGGCATCTCTTAAACAAAAGATACCGGGGATTTGTTTTTTATTATACGTTTTTAAGCCGTGTCAAAGTTTCCATAATCAATTTAACCTGCGGTGCTACCGTAGCCAATTCAATTTTTTCTTCCGGACTATGAATTCCAATAGCCGTAACACCGATTGAAACCATATCTAGATCAGGATTTTTCTGGAAGAACCAGCCACATTCCAGCCCAGCATGGATAATTTCAACTTTCATCGGTTGTTTATTTTGTTCTTCAAAGATCGAAGTTATCAACGGCACCAATTTACTTTCTAATTTTTCAGCCCAGCCTGGTGATTGTGAGCCAAATGTAAGATGAAATCCGGTCAGTTCTGATACCACTTGGGCAAAGTGTTTGAATTCACTAACCTTGCTGTCAATGGCACTACGCGGGAAAAATTGTACATTAATTGCATTTTGTTTTGTTTCTACAACGCCCAAATTAGCCGAAGCTTCGACAAGATTTGGAATTGACTGCGACATCGAATATACACCCGTATGAAGCACACATAATAAATGGATCAGACTATCTTGGTCTTCTTTTGATAAAACATCTTTCGGTTGATCAATCGGCGTAAGATCAATCATCAATGTTTTTTCCACATTGCCATAAATGTGCTGAAAATCAATTTTAAAATCCTGTAAAAGCTGATCCAGTTTTTTACTATTGTCTGGCTTAATTAGAATCGCAGCACTTGCCTTCGCAGGAATCGCATTACGCGCCATACCGCCATTAAAGTCCGCTAATTCAAAATCAATTCCCAGCCCTTGTATTTTCTGCAAAATCAGTGCTAGTGTTTGAATGGCATTCGCTCGTCCACAATTAATTGCTTCACCTGAATGTCCCCCCAGCAAACCTTTCACCGTTATCTGATAGGCTGCTTTGTAGAGCGGATCCCGCCATACCGGTCGCCGCAAAAAATCTATATTTATACTGCCAGCACTGCTGACGGTAACAACATCATAATTTTCCGAATCACAGTTAATCAAATATTTAGCAATAAGGTGTTTAGGATCAAGTGCGATAGAACCACTCATCCCCTGCTCTTCATCTACAGTAATAATAGCTCGAATCGGACCATGTGCAAATTCTGTTTTTAAGATATATAATATTTCAGCAACACCAATGCCATCATCTGCTCCAAGGCTTGTGCCTTCAGCATATAAATATTGAGCATTTCGTCTTACCTGAATAGAATCGTTTAAAGGATCAAAATCAACGCTTTCAGCAGCAACACAAACCATATCCATATGCCCCTGTAAAATCGTGACTGGCATATTTTCAAAGCCTTTTGTTGCCGGTTTTTCAGCAATAATATTAAATTTTTTATCCTGTTCTACCTTCAGACCCATTGCTTTAATAACGTCAAATAAATATTGACTGATTTTTTCTTCATGACCTGACTTACGAGGAATTTTAGCAATTTCTTGAAACTCAGCCAAGACCGCTTCCAATATATCCTGATCTTTTTGCATATTAATCCTCCATTACTCTTTTTTTCTTGCCAATATTATTTTACCACTTTTTAGTAAAAAGTACATAAATCCAAAGGAATTTTTCTGGAATAATTAAAATATGGCAGTTACGTATAAAAAAACACATAACCACCATTAGCCAAAATTAAAATAGAAATTTATTTAGCAAAGCCGCGTACAGTTTTTGCACAAACCTCTTGCGCAATATCTACATTTTCAGGAACATATAAGACCATTTCTGCAGAAATACGTTTCACTGCACCATTTAAAACATAACATACACCATTAATAAAATCGCAAAGCCGTCTTTGTTCTGTAGCATCGACTTTTTCATAATTTACAATAACTGCTTCATTCTTTTTCAAAGCATCCGCAATGACATTTGCCTTATCAAAAGACTCTGGAACATAAACCAAAATATTGAGTTCTGGAACTTTATTGGTATGCACTGTCAATTGTGGACGGGTAAAAGAATTTTTATATTCATCATTGCCATATAGTTCATTACCATTCACAACTTTTTTTTCACGAACTGTATTTTGTACTACAACCGTTTCTGCGGCTTCTTCTACTTCTTCTTCGATTTCTTCAATCGGCATCAAGATATTTGCTAATTTATTGACAAAACCAGACATAATTTTCGCCTCCAGTTTTAAATTTATTTAAAATATCATATCTTGTTTATAATTCGACGTAAATAAATAAAATCCTGCAAGAAATCAATAAATGATTAAAATTTGCAGGATTTTATTTTTTAAAGAATTATTTTATACTTTTACGATCGCGACCACGCTGCGCTTTATTTAAAACTGTTTTACGCAAACGAACTGCTTCCGGTGTTACTTCTACCAATTCATCTTTATTAATATATTCCAAAGCCTGTTCTAAGCTTAAAAGACGAGGCGGTACTAAACGAATCGCTTCATCCGAAGAACTTGTGCGCATGTTGGAAACATTCTTTTTCTTACATGGATTTACATCCATATCAACATCACGTGTATTTTCACCAATAATCATGCCTTCATATACCGGCTGATTAGGAGAAATAAACATAACACCACGATCCTGCAATGTAAATATACCATAACTTGTGGTTTCACCATTTTCAAAAGCAACAAGTGATCCACGAGCACGACCTGGGATTTCACCTTTGAAAGGAACATAACCATGGAATACATGATTCATGATACCATTTCCTTTGGTATTCGTTAAAAATTCTGAACGGAACCCAATAAGACCGCGAGCTGGAATAACAAATTCCATACGGAGATACCCAGCTACTTCAGACATATTAGCCAGTTCTGCTTTTCTTGTTCCTAACGATTCCATAACAGTCCCCATGAACTGCTGTGGAACTTCAATCGTAAGATTTTCCAATGGTTCACAAAGTTGTCCGTTGATTTGACGATACACAACTTCTGGTTTACCAACCTGCAATTCAAAACCTTCACGACGCATTGTTTCTATTAAAATAGATAAATGTAATTCCCCACGTCCAGAAACTTTAAATGTGTCAGCACTATCCGTTTCTTCAACACGTAAACTTACATTGGTTTCTACTTCTTTAAAGAGACGATCACGTACGTGACGAGACGTTACAAACTGTCCTTCTTTACCGGCAAATGGACTTGTATTTACCGCAAATGTCATCGAAAGAGTTGGCTCATCGATATTAATTGTTGGTAATGCTTCTGGATTTTCAGCATCAGCAATTGTATGACCAATGCTGATATCACCTAAACCAGTAACAGCAACAATATCACCAAGACCAGCATCTTTTACTTCAACACGATTCAATCCCTGATACACGAATAATTTACCGATTTTTGCTTTTGTTTCCACATCACCATTAATTATGATGACATTCTGGTTCGCAAAAGCTTTACCACGAATAATACGACCAATTGCAACACGACCAACATATTCATCTGCATCAAGTGTTGTAACCATAATCTGCAAAGGACCATCCAATTCGCCTTTTGGTGCTGGAATTTCTTTAACCAATAAATCCATCAATGGACCGAGGTTATCGCTTTCATCTTCCATGCTCATCTTTGCTATACCAGCGCGGGCTGATGCATAAACAACAGGGAAGTCAAGCTGATCATCATCAGCGCCAAGTTCCATAAATAGTTCAAGAACTTCATCGTATACGTCTTCAACACGTTGATCTGGACGATCGATTTTATTGATGACAACAATTGGTTTCAAACCTTGTTCTAATGCTTTACGAAGTACATACTTTGTCTGTGGCATTGGACCTTCAAATGCATCAACTAAAAGTAAAACACCATCAACCATGTTGAGTACACGTTCTACTTCGCCGCCAAAATCAGCATGCCCCGGGGTATCAACAATATTAATTTTAATATCTTTATACATAACTGCAGTGTTTTTCGACAAAATTGTAATTCCGCGTTCACGTTCTAAATCATTCGAGTCCATGACACGATCGGTAACCTGTTCATTTGCACGAAAAATATGGCTCTGTCTTAGCATTGCATCCACTAGTGTCGTCTTACCATGATCGACATGGGCTATGATTGCTACGTTTCTTAAATCTGCTCTAATACTCATTATATATTTCTGGCCTCCTAATAAAAATCAAAAAGAAAAAAGAATGCTATCTTTCATGCATTCTTTTCGTGTTTGCATACATTTAATCTTATTATACAAAAGACCTGCTGTCAATTCTTTTTACAACAAATTCAGAAAAAACCTTTTTTTCAAAAAAAGCACAATAGAAAGTTTAGTTTCACAATTTGAACTTTCTCTTTGCTTTACAGCTTACTAAAATGCCTTAATTAATATCATTAAACAATTTTTTAAAGTAATTCCATCCTTTGTTTATGCTTTTCGTAATGTCCTGGAACTTTTCTGGTTCTTTGAATACGGTACGCAATAGCTTTTGCCTCAATTGACGATAATCCGCATCAATCAAAGTCAAGAATTCCTCTAGATCTTTTACTGCGACTTCTTCGATAATCTTCGTTGGTTCAATTTCGTAATCCCGTCCATTGATAATAGCCGTATCGCCATAATGCGGTATATAACTATTTTCATCAAAACGTTCCTGGATTGCTTCTTTCAATGCCCCCGCGGCGAGTGATTCACCATGTACAATAAAAATGTTAACAGGCTTCGGTTCCGTAAAATTTGCCAGCCAATCTAAAATCTGATTTCGATCCGCATGGGCAGAAAAACCTTCCATGTTATAGATCTTAGCCCTTACCGTGACTTCTTCACCCATGATTTTAACACGACGAATCCCCTCTAACAATCTGCGCCCCATGCTGCCTTCTGCTTGATAACCAACAAACAAGACACTTGATTCATCACGCCATAAATTATGTTTTAGATGATGCAGGACACGTCCTGCATCCGCCATACCACTGGCGGAGATAATAATAGCAGACCCTTCTTGGCTATTGATTGCTTTTGACTCTTCAGCACTTTCACAAATTCGCAGCTGTGGCATTTGCGGAATTTTTCCGTTTTCCTTTAGTAATTCTACCATCTCTTCGTCAAAATCCTGTGTGTTTTGGGCAAAAATCCGCGTTGCAGCCGCTGCCAATGGACTATCGACAATCACTGGAATATCACTAATTTTATGGTCTTTCCATAATTTATACAGATAATATAGCATGGTCTGTGTGCGCCCTACAGCGAAAGATGGAATGATTATGTTACCGCCCCTAGCAATTGTATCATTGATTACTTCTGCCAGCACCTGCTCTTTGTCATACACCTGATGCACTCTATCGCCATACGTTGACTCCATGACCAGGTAATCCGTTCCCTTAATAATTGTTGGATCTTTTATAATCGGTTGGTTAGGCTGTCCTAAATCACCGGAAAATAAAATTTTAGTTGTTTTATTATTCTCTGTTACATAAACTTCAATAAAAGATGAGCCAATAATATGACCGGCATCTTTATAGATGACTTTGATATCTGCTGAAATTTGCAGACATTCTCCATAGTTCACAGCAGAAAAATACTTTAAAGAGGCAAGAGCATCATTAACGGTATAAATCGGTTCTATAGGTGATCTGCCCGCACGTTTCCCTTTGCGATTCATTATTTCTACATCAAATTCCTGAATATGAGCACTATCGGGAAGCATGATCTGGGCTAATTCACAACTGACTTTCGTTGCATAAATCGGTCCCTTAAAGCCTTTTTTACATAATTTAGGGATCAGTCCACAATGATCTACATGCGCATGTGTCAATAATACACAATCAATCTCAGATGGTGTAAAATGAAAATTCTGATAATTAAGGGCGCGAATTGTTTTCGAACCTTGGAATAAACCACAATCAATTAAGATTTTTTTGCCAGCTGCCTCTAACAAAAAACAAGATCCTGTCACAGTACGAGCTGCACCTAAAAATTGTAATCTCATAAAAACTCCATCCCCTCAATGTATATTTCTATGGTTCATTATAACATATCCACCAAATAATTTCCATGTATTGTCATACGGATTCGACAATACATGGAAAATTTTATGACATTTTTTGTCTGCGCAATAAGATATACTTCTGTACTATTTTCTTGTACTTTATTCACATCACTGAGCACTTCAAATGGACCAACAAAATCCATTTCAGCAACATTGGGATAAATAAGAATGCCTATCTTCAACATAAGTTCAAAGCCCTTTCTCTCTTACATCAAAGGTTTTATTTTTGTATACCAAATAACCTATAGAAATTTTCAACTTATATAGGTTACATTGATGGTCTTATTGCCGCTTCAATTCTTTTTTACACCTTATTGTTCACCGATCATACGAACTTCAGGATATAATTTAACGCCATGTTTTTCAAAAACACGATCTTGTACCTCTTTAATTAAGTCCAAAACATCTTTGGCTGTTGCACCACCCGCATTCACGACAAAGCCCGCATGTTTGAGTGAAATCTGAGCACCTCCGACTTTAAACCCTTTAAGACCACTCTGCTCAATCAAGGTTCCCGCAAAATATCCTTGTGGTCGCTTGAATGTGCTGCCGGCACTTGGCATTTCAAGTGGCTGCTTACTTTCGCGGCGCTTAGTCAAATCCCCCATCCTATTATTGATTTCATTATGCAGACCTTCAGTCAGAGTAAACTCTACTTCACAAATCATCTGCTGATTATCCTGGAAAATACTGTGCCGATAGCCAAACTGCAATTCAGCTTTCGAATAATGTATCATATCGCCGGCCAGACTTACAGCTGTAATAGCATGTACAATACTTTTGATTTCGCCATCATACGCACCAGCATTCATAAATACCGCGCCGCCAATACTTCCAGGAATTCCAACTGCAAATTCCATACCGGTTAAGCCATGTTCTGCTGCATAAAAAGAAACATCTTTCAGTAACGCACCCGCCCCAGCAAAAATATGATTTTTTTCCTGTCTGATATAGGAAAGATTTGAATTGAACTTCACGACTACACCACGGACTCCCTTATCAAGAACCAAAACATTAGATCCGTTTCCAATCACGGTAACAGGCATTTCAAAGGTTCGGATAAGTTTGAACACCATCATAACTTCTTCTAAGGATGATGGGAAAATAAGACAATCTGCCGGGCCGCCAATTTTAAAGGTCGTATGATTTTTCATCGGTTCATCAAGCATAACTTGTGGCTCCGATAATATTTTTTTTAGCTCTGCTATAAATGCATTCTTATTTTGCAAAATAAAGTCATTCCTTATCTAAAAATTAATCTAAATGATCGAAACCCATTTGTTTTAAATGATCAAACTTCTGCTGGCGCAGCGCTTCATAGGCCACAATTGCCACAGAGTTTGATAAATTGAGTGAACGTGCATCTTTAACCATCGGAATTCGAATACACTGTTCCCAGTTTTCTTTTAAGATTGTTTCCGGAATCCCCGCTGTTTCCTTACCAAAAACCAGCATGTCTTTCGGCCCAAATTCAGCTTCTGTGTAAGAACGCGGTGCTTTTGTTGTATTATAATAAAATGTATGGTCTTTATACAAATCAAGAACTTCCTCAAAATTTTCATGATAATGGATCGTGACTAGATTCCAATAATCCAAGCCAGCTCTTTTCAAATATTTATCATCCGTTGAAAAGCCAAGTGGTTTTACTAAATGCAATTCAAGATTTGTTGCTGCACAAAGACGAGCAATATTTCCTGTATTACCTGGAATTTCTGGTTCAATTAAAACAATATGCACTTACAAGACACCTCTAAATTTTTATTTATCAAACAAAGTTTATATTCATATATAATAACCTATATATTATAACCTAATTGTCAATTGAAAAACAATAAAAAACTGCCGCGAAATAGATTTTGCATTTCGTGGCAGTTTCCCTTGTCTTTTTATCTTATTTAAGAACAGCCCCCATGCTCGCCGATGTTGTAAGACGTGCATAACGAGATAAATAGCCTGTTTTAATTTTCGCCTCTGGTTTAACCCAGTTTTGTTTACGTTTTTCCATCTCAACGTCGCTGATGACCAGATCAAGTTTGCGATTTGGAATATCGATATCAATGATATCGCCATCTTGAATGAGTGCAATCGGACCACCAGCCATAGCTTCTGGCGAAACATGACCTATACATGCCCCCCGCGTTGCCCCACTGAAACGGCCATCGGTAAGGAGAGCTACTTTAAGCCCCATTCCTGTTATAACTGCTGTTGGGTTAAGCATTTCGCGCATTCCCGGACCACCTTCTGGTCCTTCATAACGAATTACTACAACATGACCATCCTTGATTTCACCACCCACGATTGCTTCAATCGCGGCTTCTTCCGAATTATAAACTTTAGCACTACCTTTAAAAACAAGCATATCCTCTGTTACAGCACTTGCCTTTACCACGGCATAATCTGGTGCTAAATTTCCTTTTAAAATTGCAATACCACCCGTTTTACGATAGGGTGCATCTACTGATTTAATAACATCGGGGCGTTCAATTTCAGCATATGCAATACGATCTCCCAAGGTTCCAGTAACCGTAAGTGCATCCAGATGCAGTAAATTTTTCTTAGCTAATTCATGCATGACCGCTGACAAACCGCCTGCTTCATTCAAATCTTGCATATGATGAATGCCGCTAGGACTAAGTTTTGTTATATAAGGCGTCTTAGCACTGATTTCATCAAAAACCGGTGGAAGTAAAGTAATTCCAGCTTCATAAGCGATCGCAATCAAATGCAGAACTGTATTTGATGAACCACCAATCCCCATATCTACGGTAATGGCATTTTCAAATGCTTTTTTTGTTAAAATATCGCGTGGTTTAATATCTTTTTTTACAAGATCCAGTATAACTTGCCCTGCTCGTTTCGCCAGTAATCTTCGTTCACCAAAATAAGCTGCTGGAATCGTTCCATTACCAGGAAGTCCCATACCCAAAACTTCCGTCAAAGAGTTCATTGTATTTGCCGTAAATAAACCAGCACAGGAACCACAGCTCGGACAGGCATGCTTTTCTAAGTCTTCCATTTCATCCGCTGTCATTTTGCCAGCTGTAAACTTACCAGCAGCTTCAAAGGTGCTGCTTACACTCACATCTTTACCATGATGTCTTCCCGCCAGCATAGGGCCACCGCTAACTACCACAGCTGGAATATTAAGTCTCGCCGCTGCCATAAGCATTCCCGGTACGACTTTATCACAATTTGGAATCATAACTAAGCCATCAAAGCCATGAGCCGTAGCAACGGCTTCAATTGAATCGGCAATCAGTTCCCGGCTCGCCAGCGAAAATTTCATACCTTCATGCCCCATTGCAATACCATCACAAACGGCAATTGAAGGAAACTCCAGTGCCGTTCCGCCAGCAGCTGCCACACCAAGCTTTACAGCTTCGGCTATTGTACGCAAATGGATATGCCCCGGAATGATTTCATTAAATGAATTCACAACCCCAATCAGCGGTTTGTCTAAATCTTCTGGACCATACCCCATAGCATAGAACAAAGATCTATGTGCTGATCGCGTTGGACCTTTTTTTACAATATCACTTTTCATAGTTAAAAACCCCACCTGTTCTTAAAATCCAAATTTGTCTCTTCAGAGTATACATATTGATATAATTTATACATACAACGTTACGATTATACCTTGAATGTATTTTATTCAATAAAAAGCGAAAGAATCCTGCAAGAAATTATGAAGTTTTATATTATATTCTCAAAACTCAATGCCAGCTTGTGCTTTTATCCCTCGTTGATAAGGATGTTTTATTTCCTTCATTTCTGTCACCAAATCGGCTCGATCAATAATTTCTTGTCTTGCATCACGCCCAGTAAGTACAAGATGCAGTAACTTTGGTTTACAATCAACTATAGCAAGCACATCGTTAAGACCAATCAAATCAAACTTCACCGCATAATTAATTTCATCAAGGATAACCATATCCCATGCACCGGATTGAATGGCAATTTTTGCTTCAACTAAAGTAGCTTGAGCCGCAGCACGATGCTGTTCTTTTTCCTCAGCGTTCGCTTTTTGCGTAAAGCCTTCACCCATTGGACGAATTTCAAGTTCCGGCGAAAATTTTTCCAATGCTTTTAATTCGCCATACTTCCAGCCGCCCTTTATAAATTGTAAAATTAAAATTTTTAAACCTTGCCCCCAAGCCCGCACAGCTAACCCTAAAGCTGCTGTGGTCTTACCTTTTCCATTGCCTGTATGTACAATCAACAAGCCTGTTTGTTTTTTCATAAATATCACCTATCTCCTTATTATTATAAAACAAATTAAAAATTGCTAAATGAAACTTCACTATAAAAGGATTATAGTACTAGCAGATTGATAAACAGAGCTAAAAGTTAGAATAAAACTATTTAATTTATAGTTTTCATTTCTACTACAGAAAAACGTGTTATACTAATGTTTATCATTCTTACATTATAGTAACATATTTAGAGGAGTCTTTATGAACAAATTTATTGCTTTTTCGTGTACAATTTTATATATGACCCTACTCTGTATCTTTTTTACCGAATCAACCGATGCACTTTCGCTCAAAGAATTACAACCTGCTGTTGTAATAAATGATGATAGCGAAAACAGCACCTTATCTTGGCAGCGCCTCCCTTATCCCTGTTATTATGAAGTGGAAATATTAACAAAAAATCCAGACCCAACTATCGATCATGAACAGTATCATCTATTAAAAAAAGAATATACTTTTAAAAACAGCTTTAAAACCCCTTCGACTGGTGTGCCAACATATTATCGCATATCGGGTCATGGGATGTTCAAAACCGTAGGAAAACCTTCCAAAATCATTACTACACAATCTTTTGATGATGCACCTTTTATACCGTCTTTGATTTCTCATTATGATATAACGGCCCCAGCAAATACAATGCCATTTTTAATTTGGCATACGGTACCTGGTGGTGTTTATTATGAATTAGAACTGTTATCACATCCACCAGAAAACCCAAACGGTATTACTTTATCAGCCCAGTACAGCCTGCTTAGCACACGGGCGGTATTCACCAACGGTTGGCAAGCCGACCTAAAGGAATTTGCCTATAAAAAAATTTTTTGGCGAGTCCGTGCTTTAGATTTTGTTGGGAATCCTGTCGGCGTTTTTTCGAATGCAGAAGAAATTCATATGGACAGCCATGCACCACTTGTTCAAAAACCTATCATTAATAACTTTGACCGTATGCCTGATTTTACGCAGCCACTTTATCCTGTCTATAATTGGATTCCACTCCATAATATAACAAAATATGAAGTCGAACTTTTAAATGCACCACCGGATGAAGAAAATAATACCGAACCTTCTTCGCATCGAATCTGGAGCAAAGTCGCTGACGATGCTGCTGACTGTTATGACGAGTTTGCCCGCATGGAACCAGGACTTTATTACTGGCGAGTGCGAGCGATCGATGCAAATGGAAATACCATTGGTGTGTATTCAGACTCAGAACAGTTTACTGTTACAAAATCTCCACTACGCGTTGACTATGCTACCTTTGGCGACAGTATCACACATGGTGGCGGAGCACTCTCTTATTCACCGGCAAATTTGGAATACAGTTATCAATCTTATCTTGATTTCCCCGCTTTAAACCTCGGGCGTAGCGGTGACACATCCACTACTTCCGCTGAACGCTTTGATACAGATGTGCTCCCATATCGTCCGAGAAATTTAATCATCTTATGTGGTTCCAACAGCATTCGTGCCGGAACGCCTGCTAGTACCATAATTCACGATCTCATAACCATACGCATGAAATGTGAAGCCAACGATATTCGTCCTATTTTTCTGACTTTGATGCCTATCAATCCAACGAATATACTGCAGGCATTTAATACAGAAACCGCGGATGACTGGCGTGAAGACATGACCCAAGTCAATGCCTTCATTCGCAAACAACCTTATTATATTGACCTTGAACCTTATTTTTATGATAATCAAGGTTTTATGGCAACACAATATGCTACAGACGGACTACATCCTGATATCAAAGGAAAGCAACTCATGGCCGAAATCGTCAACGCACATAAGGATCTTTTCCGTCATTAAAAACAAGACATAAAAAAATCGCCGACACCCAAAGTGTCGACGATTTTTTATTTATTATCAGTTATCATTCCCCAAAGACATGACCATTTGAACGATACGTAGGATTTCAAGATAGAGCCACACTAATGTAAGCAGCAAACTAAAAGCATTGAAATATTCCATATATTTAGGCATCCCTTGTTGTACAGACTGCTCAATGTTATCGAAATCTAACAGAAAATTAAACGCTGCCACAGCTGCAATAACAACAGCAATACCAATTCCAACCACACCGCTGCGCGGTAAGAAGGATGTCCAAAACATCGAAGCAATCATATTAATGATATAAAGTGCTGCTACCCCCATTGTCAAACTGAGAATAATCGATCTGACTTTTTCAGTCACAACAATGATTCTTTGCTGCCATAAAAATAACATTACTCCCATGACAGCAAAAGTAGTTGCAACAGCAATCGCAACAATACCGGCATACATATGTTCAAAAGCAAGTGATATCACTCCGAGTGTAACACCTTCAAAAACAGCATACCCTGGAGTAGTATACTCTGCAATATTCGGCTTAAAACAAGTCACGACAGCGAGGAGTGCTGCTACAATCATTGCCATAATCATAACTGGATATAGGGATGAAACAACACTTGGCAAAATCATCCCAGTCGCTATTGCAGAAACAATTGTCACACCAAATAAACCAATTGTTTTCTTGATTGTTCCGTTTAACGTTGCTGTTTCTTCATAAGAAACACTACTTTCCCTTTCCATCACACGAAATGCTGGATTTGACAAATTAAAACCACCTTTTGTTTTATAACTTAGGTTACTTTATCTTATATAATAATATAACCCTCTTATATTTTAACAAAATTTTTAAACAATTACAATCTCCACCCCAACAATCAAAAAAGACATTCTAAGTATACATGTATTTACTATTCTGCTTTTATTTTATATTGATACGGAATTCTATTTTCTTCACACCAAATTTCCGCAATCTGTCGCAAAGCATTATTACGATAGTTTTGCCAGGCTTCCCTTAACCCAAAGTCCCCCACTGTATTTTTAAATCGCTGTAAAGCACCATTTCCTGACAATGCACCCAAAAGGTCGAGGCGACTCTCTGCATCATCCAGCTGCTCGGTAAAAGCTTTCATTATTGTATGCTCATCCATATCATACGGTGATGGCAGCGGTACATATTCTTCCCAATTATCCTCAATTGCAAATACATTTTCCAGAGCATCTTCCTCTATATACGTATCATTCGCAAAGATATCCTCATCCTCATTATAATCATCTTGAAATTCAACAAAGGAACCGGTCTTTATATTTAAATAGATTTTCCACATATCTATTTTTTCTAATTTATCTACAATATCTTCCACATATACCTTGACCACGAACCTATCCCCTTTCGACTCTTTTTAAAATTAATTATAATGCATTCTTCCTTGAGATACAATGGGTTATCCCGCATTATAAGGGGCATTTTTCTATTTCTATTAAGCAAATTTTTTAATTCACTATATATGAATGCAATAAAAAAAGATGATTTTCAATTTATGAAATCATCTTTTTTTATATCATATTTCAAATAAATCCTGTGTTTGATCTAGAATTGCATCACGGCGATTTTTGGCCGCAGCAAAATAATCATAAATCTTCTGCCGATCACGTGTATCAATATCAACAATCACTTCATCAATAATTCGCTTTAATTCCTGCAAGTTTGCAATAATCGGTTCTGGGTTTGACATACAAATATCTGCCCACATATCAGAATTTGATGAAGCAATCCTCGTCGTGTCTTTAAACCCACCACCGGCAAGTTTTATGCACGATTCCATGTCTCCCTGACTGCGATTCAGTAAAGTGACTAAAGCCGCTGCCGTTACATGGGGCACATGACTAATCACCGATGCACAACGATCATGCATAGCAATATCAACGGTAGTGATATTCGCTCCTGTAAGCGCCAGCAAATCACAAATTTTCTTAAGAGCAGCTTCCGGTGCGCCTGTGTCTTTTACAATCACATAACACTTTTTAAGAAAAAGCTTTGAATCGGCGGCTTCTACACCACTGCGCTCTTTTCCCGTCATCGGATGACCTGCCACATAATAAATCTCACTAGGAAGAATATTTTTCAAGTGATTCCATATATACTGTTTCGTACTTCCCGCATCCGTAATAATAGTTCCTGGTTTTAAAAAAGGTAAAATCTGCTCGATCATAGGTACAATTTGCAATACAGGTGTACTCATAAACACAATATCCGCATCCTTTACCACCGATTCAATATTATCTGACACCATATCGACCGCACCGCATTGAAGCGCAAGTTCCATAGAATGTTTCGTTCGTGATAAACCCGTAATATAAATTTGGTCCTGTAACTTCTCTTTTAATGCCAATCCCAAAGATCCGCCAATTAAACCTACACCGATAATTGCGAGATTCAATTTATTCATTTTATTTTTTCCCCATCAGCGCAGCAATCTGAGAAACTTCCTGCATGACAACAGCAAAATTCTCTGGTGTCAGGGACTGATCGCCATCACTCAAAGCAACTTCTGGATGTGGGTGTACTTCAATCATAAGACCATCCGCACCAGCTGCAATAGCAGCTCTCGCCATCGGGCGAACCATCTGCCAACGCCCAGTACCATGGCTTGGATCTACAATGATTGGTAAGTGAGACAATTCTTTTACAGCAGCAACGGCACTTAAATCAAGCGTATTCCGTGTAAAAGTTTCATAGGTTCGAATGCCGCGTTCACACAAAATAACATTGTAATTGCCTTCACTGAGAATATATTCTGCCGCATTAAGCCATTCGCTGATGGTTGCTGACATTCCGCGCTTTAAAAGCACAGGTTTTCGGGACTTCCCAACTACTTTCAAAAGTTCAAAATTTTGCATATTGCGAGCTCCAACCTGCAATACATCAGCATAAGCACAATGCATATCAATCGCATTGACATCAACAATTTCAGTAACAATCTTAAGACCTGTTTTTTCACCAACATCTTTAAGCATTTGCAGACCCTTTTCAGCAAATCCCTGAAAATCATAAGGTGATGTACGTGGTTTAAAAGCTCCTCCCCTCAAGAATTGTGCCCCTGCGGCTTTAACAGCTTCTGCAGATTCTTGAAGTTGCTCCATGCTTTCCACCGCACAAGGTCCGGCCATAATCCCTAAATGTCCTCCGCCAACAAGTACACCATCAACATTTACAATTGTATCTTCATGTTTAAATTCACGACTTACCAATTTATATTTTTCTGTGATTGCCACCGTTTTTTCTACCCCGTCAAACGCTTTCATTTGTAATCCTGAAATAATTTTTTTATCACCAATAACGCCAATAATCATTCTTGATGCCCCTTGTGAAAGATGGCACTTTAGACCTACACTGACAATTTTATCCTGCACCTTCTTAATATTCACTTCAGTAGCCTCTGGACTCATTACAATAATCATAAAATTAACCTCCTACAAATGTAATACTCTTAAAAATAAAGACAAAAAAAGCCCGCCCCCGCAACAGGGACGAGCATATAACCCGTGGTACCACCCTGCTTGCTATAAAAAGCAAGCCACTCAGTTCGAGTACTAACATACTCTAGCCTATGATAACGGTGGCATTCCGGCTCAGCCTACTAGAAAATCGTTCAGCTTGCTGCTTCCAAGTGTATTTCTAACAGTCTGCTTACTAGGTTACACCGCCCCCAGCTCTCTGCAAAGCACTACTGTTATACTTGTCTTGATCGTCACATTTATTCTTAATGTACTGTTACTATAACAATTTAAAATATATTTGTCAACAGTAAAACAAAAAGCAACGATACACATCGTAATATACAGCCGATTAGGTCCACTACATAAAAACAAAAGTTTTCAAAATTACCATTTTTAAAAACTCGCTTTGACTTATCTCCTATAATACACGCATCATGGCAATCTCATCACAATTAGGAAATTTAGGACAGTCTATACACTCTTTCCAAACCTTATGCGGTAATTCTTCTTTTGTAATTTCTTGAAAATCAATCTTGGTAAAAAAGCCAGGTTTATAAGTAAGCGTAAACAATGTTTTAACACCTAGTATTTTTGCCTCTTCCATCAGTAGTTCCACAATCTTTTTACCGATTCCCTGCCGGGTAACTTTATCAGTAACGGCCATTGTACGAATTTCGGCCAATTCATTCCAAATAATATGAAGTCCGCCAACTCCAACAATTTCACCATTTTCTTCTGCCACAATCATATCTCGCAGCGTTTCATACAGTGTATTCCTTGACCGTGCCAACATAACACCATCATTTGCATACGTATTCACTAAATCATGTATAGGTTCTATATCGTTGAATGTAGGTTTGCGATACAGCATTATAACCAACCCCTTCAAGTATAATTATACTCTTTATTCATGTATTTATGCAATAGTGCTGCTTGGGCAAATTTCATGCAAAGGACATTGCGCACATAAAGGAGCTCTTGATTTGCAAAGTTTCCGTCCGTGCCAAATCAGCCAGTGATGTGCTGCTGACCATTTTTCTTTGGGAATAACTTTCATTAGTGCCTGTTCCACCGCCAAAGGAGTCTCTCCAACCCCCAATCTTAAACGGTTTGCCACACGAAAAACATGTGTATCAACCGCAATCGCCGGACGCTGAAACGCAATACTAGTCACAACATTTGCCGTCTTACGCCCCACACCAGGCAATTTTAAAAGTTCATCAAACGATTCTGGAACTACACCGCCATACTCCTCACAAAGTTTTTGACAAGTTATCATAATGTTTTTTGCTTTATTATGATAAAGCCCACAATCCCGAATTTCCGCTTCCAACGCGCTAAGACCCAGTTCCAAAATAGAAGCTGGTGTATTTGCTTTAGCAAAAAGCCGCTTAGTCGTAATATTCACCCTCACATCCGTACACTGCGCCGATAAAATCACCGCAAGCAACAACTCAAAAGGACTGTTAAATACAAGTGCTGGTTTTACATCAATATAAGTAGTTTCTAAAATCTGAATCATTTGGGATTTAATTTTTTTTGTTATACGCATAAATTCACCTCATCAAAAAAGGAGCTGTTCTTTTGAGACAGCTCCTACAAAATTTACTATAAAAACAATTAGTTCGTTAAGCTGCGTATCGGGGCTGGAATACGTCCACCACGTGCAATAAAAGCTTCTGAACTGAATTGGCTTTTAACCGGAATAATTGGACTATGCCCTAAAAGGCCACCGAATTCTACACTATCGCCGACTTTTTTACCAGGAACCGGAATCACCCGGACCGCAGTTGTTTTATTATTGATCATACCAATTGCTGCTTCATCGGCAATAATTCCTGAAATAGTCGCCGCAGATGTATCGCCTGCAATTGCAATCATATCAAGACCAACTGAGCATACGCATGTCATAGCTTCCAATTTTTCAAGCGATAGACTGCCGCAAGCAATCGCATCAATCATACCAGCGTCTTCGCTGACCGGAATAAACGCACCACTAAGACCACCAACATGAGAAGAAGCCATTAGTCCGCCTTTCTTGACAGCATCGTTCAAAAGAGCAAGTGCTGCTGTCGTACCAGGTGCACCACAACTTTCTATCCCCATTTCTTCCAAGATATGAGCAACACTATCACCAACTGCCGGAGTAGGTGCAAGTGACAAATCTATAATACCAAATGGTACACCCAAACGTTTTGAAGCTTCACGCGCCACCAATTGTCCAACCCTCGTAATTTTAAAAGCTGTCTTCTTGATTGTTTCGGCAACTTCACTGAAATCGGCACCTTTTATGTCTTCCAACGCCCGTTTTACCACACCAGGACCACTAACACCAACACTAATGACCTTTTCAGCTTCGCTGACACCATGGAACGCTCCCGCCATAAATGGATTATCACCTGGTGCATTCGAAAATATAACCAGTTTCGCACAGCCAATAGCTGCCCGATCACGCGTGAGTTCAGCTGTACGTTTGATGATTTCACCCATTTCGCGTACGCAGTCCATATTGATCCCAGCTTTTGTCGAACCTAAATTGACCGAGGCACAGACAAGATCGGTTGAAGACAGCGCCTGTGGTATCGAGTTAATTAAAATATGATCACCTTTTGTATACCCTTTTTCGACGAGAGCTGAAAATCCGCCGATAAAGTTAATACCGATTGCCTTAGCTGCTCTATCCATTGCTTCAGCAACCGGGACATACGTATCCGTCTTACAAGCTTCTGCTACAATGGCAATTGGTGTAACAGACACACGTTTGTTAATGATTGGAATACCATATTCCGCTTCAATCTCTTCACCGGTTTTTACCAAAAACTCTGCTGATGTCGTAATTTTATCATAAATATTTTGGCAAAACTGCTGTATATTAGGATGTGCACAATCACGAAGACTGATTCCCATTGTAATGGTCCGAACATCCAATTTATTTTCTGTAATCATCCGATTTGTTTCCAATATATCATGTATAGTTATCACTTAACTGCCTCCAAACAAATTCTTTTCAACTTAGATTTTGTGCATAACATCAAAAATATCCTGATGCTGTGCTTTAATTTCAAGATTGATTTCATTTCCTTTTTCATTTAGGATTTTTTGCAATTCTTGCAATTTGATTTTACTATCGGTCATTTCAACAACCATGACCATATTAAAAAAGCCATCCATGATATTCTGATTGATATTTAAAATGTTCACATTATTTTCAGCTAAGATATTGCTCACCATAGCAATAATCCCAACACGATCTCTTCCTACAATCGTTACTACAAGTTTCATTTACACATTCTCCTTATTTCTGTTTATTTTTATCTGTTTTGTAAAATCAGACCCAATACAGGTACACAAAATAGCATATTATCAATTATATACGGACTAGTGTAAAAAGCCAAGATTTTTCCATAAAATATACACTATGATATATAAAATATATGATTCCAGACTAAAAAGCCAGTATTTTTTTTAATTTAAGTGATTTTTCTATATTATATCTACAAATAAACTGTTTTATAGTCTATAATTAAATTCATACATTTATCATAATTTTAAAGGAGCTATCAATTTGATGAAAGAATTAGGTTTTTTTGATGGAGAATTTATTGATCTCAATGAAAAAAAAATATCACTAGAAGATCGCGGCTACCAATTCGGTGATGGAATATACGAAGCCACTAAAGTATATAACGGAAAATGTTTCGCCCTTGACCGGCATCTGGATCGTTGCACACGTTCACTGCGTGAACTTAAAATTCCCGTTACCTACACAAATGCAGAACTTACCGCTATTCATGAAGATATTATTAAAAAAAGCGGTATTACGGACGGTTGTATTTACTTCCAAATAACTAGGGCAACCGCACCACGCACCCATTATTTCCCCGATAAAATTGTACCGCATCTCAGCATGACCATCCGTGAAGGAAATGTTCATACAGACTGGCAAAAATCCGGTGTACATGCTATATTCACGGAAGATATCCGCTGGCTTCGCTGCGATATCAAAACAATCAATCTACTCGGCAACGTTTTAGCCAAACAAGAAGCCCATGAAAAAAATTGTCAAGAAGCTTTGCAGGTACGAAAAGGCAGCAACGTTGTCACCGAAGGATCTAGCAGTAATTTCTTCGTGGTCAAAGATGATATTGTCTGGACACATCCCATTAGTAATTTAATTTTAAAAGGAGTTACCCGTTCTATTTTATTCGAAGAATGTGCAAAAAAGCTTGGAATTACAATGATTGAAAAGGCTTTTTCACCCGAATTTGCCTTTACTGCCCAGGAAGCATTCATAACCAGCACCAGCTTGGAAGTTACCCCTATCATTGCAATTGATAATAAACACATCGGAAATGGTCTTCCTGGCAAAATTACTTTAAATTTATTAAACGCATACCATGAACTTGTAAAAAAAGAATGCTATTAATTTTATGAACAACGCAACATAAGGAGAAAATATTTTGATTACGGCTCAATTAATTCAAAGAATCAATATTCTGGCAAAAAAGAAAAAAGGCAGCGGTTTAACTCCTGAAGAAACATCTGAACAATCAAAGTTACGACGCATTTATTTAGACACAATTCGTGGTCGCTTAACACAAAGTCTTGAACAGATTGAAATCGTTGATGATCCCAAACATGCAGTCACCATCATACGTGAAAAAGAAGATCACAAGCCCCTGATCGATGGCACAAAAACAAAATATAAACATTAAATATCGGCAAAAATAAAAGCTACTGCATTTATAATGAAGGAACCAGACATAATTATCTCATGATCATGTCTGGTTCTTTTATTTATATTTAAGCGAAAATTCTAACCATTTATCCTAATTATATTATAAACGTCAACTATAATCGATCAAAAAAATTATGTTAAAAAAATCACATCTTATCATTGACAAGGTTTATTTTAGTACCTATACTGTACTTGTGATGTAAATTTGAATATACTTTGAACTTTACTGTGTTCAGGAATAACTGCCACATGATGTAAACTAAATCCCATATTCAAACTTACTTTTTAAGGCTATATTGTAATACTTATATTACTATAATCTAAGAGGAGTGTATTTTATTATGGCTAAAAGACCTGTAAAAATTACTGAAACTGTCTTACGTGACGGACAACAATCCTTAACCGCAACTCGCATGCGGATTGAAGACATGATTCCACAGTTGGAAGCTCTTGACAAAGCCGGCTACAATGCAATTGAAGCTTGGGGCGGTGCTACATTTGATACCTGTCTTCGTTTTTTAGGTGAAGATCCATGGGAACGCTTAGATACGTTAAAAAAGCATTTAAATACTCCAATTCAAATGTTATTAAGAGGTCAAAACTTACTTGGTTACAATCCATATGCTGACGATGTTGTTAAAGCTTTCGTAAAAAAAGCCGTTGAACATGGTGTTAAAGTACTGCGTATTTTTGATGCTTTAAATGATACACGTAATTTAAAAGTTGCCATTGAAGCTGGGATTGAAGCCGGTGCACATGTACAAGGTACTCTTGTATATACAATCAGCCAATATCACAGCAATGATTTATTCGTTGACCTTGCAAAAGAATTAGAAGCAATGCATGTTCATTCTATCTGTATCAAAGATATGTCTGGTTTGTTAAAACCATTCGTCGCCGAAGATCTTGTAAAAAAACTAAAAGCTGCTGTAAAAGTTCCTATTGAATTACATACGCATTATACAAGTGGTTTTGGCAGTATGACATATTTAAAAGCAATTGAAGCTGGTGTAGATATCATTGACTGTGCGTTATCACCTTTTGCCCTCGGAACTTCACAGCCATGTACAGAAACAATGATTGCTACATTAGAAGGAACTGAATACGATACAGGCATCGATCGTAAAGCACTCAGTGAAATTGCAAAACATTTCTCTGTTGTAAAACAAAAAGTTCTTAATGAATTTAAGCTCAAAAATCATTTTGACGTAGATCCTAATGTTCTTGATTTCCAGATTCCTGGCGGTATGCTTTCAAATCTTGCAAATCAGTTAAAAGAACAAGGTATGGAAGATAAATATCAAGAATTGCTTGATGAAATGCCACGTGTTCGTGCTGATCTCGGCTATCCTCCACTCGTTACACCATCAAGCCAAATCGTTGGTACTATGGCAACATTTAATGTTATGATGGGTAAACGTTATGCAATGGTTCCTCGTGAATTTAAGGATCTTGCTCGTGGTAAATATGGTCGTACACCTGCACCTATTTCCGATATGCTCCGCGATGAAGTGTTAAAAGGCGAAACGATGATTACAGGTCGTCCCGCTGATGACATTGCACCACAAATGGAACTTCTAAAAAAAGAATTAGCTGAAAAAGGATATCCAAATGCTTCGCAGGAAGATGTCCTCTCTTATGCTCTATTCCCTGAAGTTGCTTTAGAATTTTTTAAAGCACACCGTTAATTTTTAATAAAATTTAAAAGAGATTGTGCCCAAAAGCACAATCTCTTTTTTATATGAAAATCTACAAAAGACAGAATCAACTGCAAAAAACTGCATTTTGATTCTGTCTTTTCTGTCTAAATAAAATTCAACCGACTGAAAAACATGATTTTCCAATAAATTCACGCAAAATGGAATTATTCGGAACATCTTCTTCAGCATAAATATCATTAAAATATTCCAAAAAATCCAGCAACCGGATGGCTTCACTATATTCAGGCACATCACAGCTTACTTTTTCTAATAACGGTGTAGCATATTTCTTAAGTATCCCCAGCTCATAGATTAATGCCGAATTAAACATGACATCAGCCTCCTCTTGATATGGGAAGATGTTTTTCTCCTCACCAGCACGTACATCAGGCCATTGTTTTATTGTTTTCAAGGCATAGGCTCCACGTGACTGGTGATCCCTTACCATGCGCCTTATTAGCCTCGCATCGGTGGTTGGAATACGATTATGACCATCAATTGCCAGCTGTGTAAGCGCACTTATATAAATCTTGAACTTTGCTGCACGTTCAATTGATTTTGTTAACTCTTCATTTAATCCGTGGATACCTTCAAGAATAATTGGCTGCGTTTCCCCTACTTGCAAAAGATGATTATGCCACTCTCTTTTACCCGTAACAAAATTGTAATAAGGTATTTCAACCGTCTCACCTGCTAAAAGCTTCAATAAATGCTGATTAAAAAGCTCTACATCTAAAGCCCCCAAAGCCTCAAAATCATATTCTCCCTTTTCATTGCGAGGCGTAAAATTTCGATCAAGAAAATAATCATCCAATGATATAGAAATAGGTTCTATTCCATTGACACGCAATTGCACGCGCAATCTCTGCGCAAAAGTCGTTTTACCAGATGAAGATGGTCCTGCAATTAGAATTAGACGAATTTTCGGTATATTCCCTGTAATAAAATCTGCTATCTGTCCAATTTTCTTTTCATGCAGTGCTTCAGAAATGCGAATAATATCGCCCATCGTTTTATTTTTATTATATCGATTTAGATCAGAAACATAATCACAGTGTAAAATTTTAGCCCAAGTTTGTGCTTCCGAAAAAATCGCAGCCAATTTCGACTGTTCAAGAAGCTCGGACACCTTCATGGGATCATCACATTCTGGTGTCCGAACAATTAGTCCTGGCTTATAGTAATCTATCGCAAACAAATCTAGCGATGCTGTAGACGGCAGCATCGGTCCATATAAATAATCATAAAATTCGCCACAACAATAAATACTTACGGCTTCTTGTTGCAACGAGGCAATCAAATTCGCTTTCTCAATCTGTCCCGTTTGTTTAAACAAACGAACAGCATCTGCTTTTGGAAGTGTTTTTTTGCTGATTTCTCGTTTCTCAGCAACGATTTTACGCATACGCTGTTCAATTTTTTTAATATCGCGCTCATCTATAAAGCTACCCCCATGCACTTCGCAATATAACCCTTTATTAATCGAATGCTCCACAATTAGATCTACATTTTCAAATAGTTCATGAATCGCTATAATCAGCAAAAACATAACAGAACGCCGATATACTTTTATACCATCTTCTGATGTCATATCCACAAAGTCAAGCAATTGATATTGTCCAATCGGTGATTGCAGTGCCTTTAAGATATTGTCAACTTTCGCAGCTACAATAGGTGCCTGATAAAAATGTTGGAATTCTTTACTAATTTCTTCCAATTGCATTATCTCCGAATATATTTTACCCGTTCTCTTTATTTCATCAATAAATTCTTGCATAGCTACTCTCCTCTCTAAAAAAAAATCTAAAAAAGTTACTTTTTATTGTACACTTTTTTAGACTTATGTAAAACTATTTTATTCAAATATAAAACGGACAACTTGATAAGCAACTGCGCTCATCAAAGCGGTACAAGGAATGGTTAATACCCAAGCTGTCAGCATTTGCCTTGCAACACCCCAGCGAACTGCTCGAATGCGCTTTGCCGTCCCAACACCCATAATCGATCCTGATACTACATGGGTTGTACTTACGGGCAAATGCAATAATGTTGCCCCAAAAATAACAATTGCTGAATTCATGTCAGCGGCAAAGCCAGTAATTGGTTCTAACTTGAAAATCTTACCACCAATGGTTTTGATAATTTTCCAGCCACCCACAGCTGTACCACAAGCCATTGATGTAGCAGCCAAAATTTTTATATAAAAAGGCACTTCAAATTCTTGAATATAGCCTCCGCTCAAAAGTGCCAAAGTAATAATCCCCATTGCCTTCTGTGCATCATTGGAACCATGTGAAAATGACATCATCGCTGCCGACAAAATCTGCATTTTTTTAAATCTGTTATTAAGCATTGATGGCGCAAACCCACCAAAAATCATATATAATAATGACATGACACCGCAGCCTGTAACAATCGCAATAAGCGGTGATGCCACCAAGGATATTACAATTTTGCCAATCCCGTAAAAGTTAAGTCCATCCGCTCCAGTCGACACCAGAACTGCACCAATAATCCCCCCCACTAAGGCATGCGAAGAACTACTTGGAATAGCAAACCACCAAGTTAAAAGATTCCAAATAATTGCCCCACATAAGGCAGCAATAATAATTTTTTCATCAACATGTGCTGCAGATTTAACGATATCCCCACCGATAGTCTTTGCAACACCTGTACTATATAAAGCACCCAAAAAATTTAAAAATGCCGCCATGATAATAGCTAAATGCGGCGGAATGGCTCGTGTCGAAACGGAAGTCGCTATGGCATTTGCTGTATCATGAAATCCGTTGATAAAATCAAAAACCAATGCTAAAATAATGACTGTAAAGATTAGGTATTGTACCTCATGCATATTTCATTACCACGCCTCGTATCATATCTGACACATCTTCACAATGATCTAATGTATTTTCCAGGTATTCTAAGATTTCTTTCCATTTTATAATTTCAATTGGATCTTTAATATATTCAAATAAATACGCTACTTCTTTACGATATAAACGATCGCCTTCACTTTCCAGCTTACCAATTTTACGTGTACATTCGAGAATTTGATGCTGGTTTGATCTAATGTTTTTCAATAAAGTAAATGCTTTAATCAATTCTTCTGTACACTCAATTAAAAGTCTTGATAACGCAATTGCACCCGCTTTTGATTGACCAGTTCTATACATTACCATGCGCTGCAAAGTGCCTTGCAGAAAATCCACACCATCATCAAGTCCATTTGCCAAAGCAAAAATATCTTCCCGATCAATTGGTGTTATGAACGTCTGATTTAATTTATCAATGATTTTATCATTGATTTCGTCAGCTTCATGTTCAAGATTAATAATTTCGTCCATTTTCGCCTCAGCTTTACTATAATCCAACATTACTTCATTCATAAGTAATGCCCCTTTATAGAAGTACTCCGCACTATCAACAAATAAGTCAAAAAAATCCGTATCCTTGTGCTTGAAATTAAACATATATGCCTCCCGAACTCCAAAAAATTTTGTCTGACCACACTGTCTAACTATATCATCATTTATAAATTTTCACAATAAGTAAAATACATGCAAATTGACAAATAAAGTTTGTTAAAACTATGTAAATTTTCTGTAAAATAAGTATAAGGACGAAATTAAAAGAAAAAGAAAATCTGATTTATTTCACCTGTAAAAATACAGAAAATAAAATCATCTATAGGTAAACAAAAAACCTAAGTATATGAATGAATATACTTAGGTTTTTTTATAATAAATTTATCTATTTTTAACAAAATTCATAGCTTTTAAAGTTTTTTCGGCTATTCCGGTCATTTTAGCCAAAGGAACCGCACAAACAGCAATTCTAACACCCATTTTCAAAGGTACAGCAAAAATTAAATCATCATGCAGTTTATCACAGACAGCAGCTGGATTAGCAGCCGGAATCGACAAGAAGAACCCTGCCTTATATGGAAGTGCTTTTAGCCCGCAGTCCGCTGATTCTTTCATGAACACATCGGCTCTCGCACGAATCATCTGATAATAAGCTTCTCGTTCTGCTTCAAACTGTTTTAAAAGTGCTTGGTCCTGATGGATTGTTGTAAGCAAGGTCATCGCACCACGATTGATATTCGACCAGGTTGCACGGCTTGTATACTGATTGATATTAGCAAATTCCGTAACAACTTCCTGACTGGAGGAAAGACCAATCATTGCCCCCGTACGCTGTCCATACATCGTATAACCTTTTGACATACTGAAAGCAAAAACACTCAGCATATTGGCTGGTAAATGACTGAATTGCTTCATGAATTGCCGAGTTTCGTTTTTTTCACCAGCATAATCGATATAAGCAATATCAACTAATAGCGTAATTTTTTTATTGATATTTTTCGCTTGTTTTTTACAGACATCAAGAACATTCGACCAATCCGTCTCAGACAAACTATAACCAGTTGGATTATGTGCTGGCGTATTAATAATAATCAATATCGAATCTTGCTTAGCCAGTACAGCATCAACTTTTGTTTCAAACGAGGTTATATTGAAATTATGTTCTTCATCAAATAAAGTATATGTATCCAATTTGCGTTTTGCTTCATTACACAGCATATTATAAGGACCCCAGTACCAATCAGAAGTCAAAACCGTATCGCCGATTTCAGAATAATTCCATATGGTATGATGAATTGCTCCCGTGCCACCAGCTGTTGCTACTGCGGCAAAATAGCCTTCTGGTTTCGAGTCAGCAAATGTCAAATCAATCGCAGCATCCAAATATGCTGGCAGACCAGATATTGGTGCATAGGCAATGATATCTTTCATCGGCAATGCCCGCAGCACTTTCTCTACAGTAGGTATACAAGCGAGTATCTCTTTATCATCCATAATTGCACCAATAGTTGCATTGGTTATTTTTTCGCTGCCATATTGCTGGCTAGCTTTATTCGCTGCACCACTGGCGCCAAAAATTGCGTCTTTCGCAATTTTTCCTACTGAATGTGATGCTGCCATACTTGTAATCATGATTTATATTTCCCCCTTAAATGTGACGCAGCCTGATTATCAAGCTACAAGCTATTTATATTCTTCATTGTTTATTATTTACCTTCAAGAATATTCCTGTATACAAAAATACATCATAATTAGAAGGATTTTTGAAAAAGAGAAATGCTAGCACATTACCATATGCTAGCATACACTTCAAAAATTATTTTTGCGGAAAAAATTCAGCATGAATTGCATTCACCGCTTCTTTTAATTGCGCGCCCTTAATCAGACAAGATATACTGATTTCCGATGTACTAATTACTTCAATATTAACGGCTGCCTTAGAAAGTGCACCAAACATCCGCGCAGCAATCCCAGGGTTGCCAAGCATACCAGCACCAACAATCGATACTTTCGCTACATCTTCCTCAACCAAAACAGCAATTGCCTGCAATTGGTCCGCAACCCGGTCGACGATTTTCTTAGCCTGCGACAAATCAGAACTAGCCACCGTAAACACCATATCGGTTACATTTTTTTCAATGTTACGAATGCTTTGAACAATCATATCAACATCTACGCTCGCTTCTGCAAGTGCCGAAAAAATCGAGTAAGCGATTCCAGGGTTATTAGGAACTCCTAAAACTGCAATTTTTGCTACTTTTTCATCATGGGCTACGCCTCTAATTACAAAATCTTTTTCTTCCATTGTATATTCCTCCCTGATCATCGTTCCCGTTTTCGTTGTAAAAGTAGAACGGACATGAATTGGTATATTAAAATATTTCCCCATCTCAACAGAACGAGGCTGCATAACGCCCGCACCTAAACGAGCCATCTCTAGCATTTCATAATATGTGATTTCTTTCATTTTGCGTGCATCTTTTACCATCCGCGGATCAGCCGAATATACACCATCAACATCTGTGAAAATTTCACAACTATCTGCCTTGAGCGCTCCAGCCAAAGCCACTGCGGAAGTATCCGAGCCACCTCTGCCTAATGTAACTGGATCGCCTAGTTCATCACACCCCTGAAAACCGGCTACGACAACGATATTCCCCTTATCCAGTTCTTCATGCACCCGTGTTGGTTTGATGTCCACGAGTTTTCCTTTTGTATGTACCGAATTTGTTTTCATACCGGCAAGCGGTCCCGTCAGCGAAACCGCTTTATGCCCTAACGTTTTAAACGCCATGGTCAAAAGTGAAATAGATACTTGCTCACCCGTTGTCAAAAGCATATCCATTTCACGCGAATACTGATAAGGATCTTTGTTGATTCCTTTTGCCAAAGCAATTAAATTATCCGTTGTATCGCCCATCGCAGATACAACCATAACAATCTTATCCCCCGCTTTTTTCTCATCTATGATACGTTTGGCCACCGCCATTATTTTTTCTACGCTACCCACTGAGCTTCCACCAAATTTTTTAACAATTAAAGCCATTGTTATCCCCCTAAACTTAATTAAACAGTGCATTTTCTTTATCGCTCGTAAAAGTACAAATTCTTTTGCTACGAGGACATTTTATTACAAAAATATTTTAAATATGCTCAAGTATGTTATATTATAACTGATAAACAACGCTTATGTACAGATTAAATTTAATATTTTTTCATTTAATATTGTATACAAATAAATGTGCCTGGACTTTTTCACTGATTTATGGTACATTATATAAAAATTGGCCTTTAAATTAACCCTGAGAGGTTAAAAAGGTATATATTGCACGATATTCATGTGATATACCGCCTTTCTAATCTCTTCGTAAGTTTTTACGGAAGAGATTTTTTTTTGCCAAAATAAAATATCAAAGGAGATATTTCAAATGAAAACTCGTATGATTCAAGTCGATCAAAAACTACCTTTATTAGAAACCATTCCACTGAGTTTACAACATTTATTTGCCATGTTTGGATCAACTGTGCTTGTTCCAATCTTATTCAAGGTAAATCCAGCTACGATTCTTTTATTCAACGGCATCGGCACTTTATTTTATATATTCATCTGTAAAGGGAAAGTACCTGCTTATCTTGGTTCTAGTTTTGCATTTATTTCACCCGTGTTTTTAGTATTATCACAATACGGCTATGAATCAGCCTTAGGCGGTTTTATAGCCGTCGGTGTTGTATTTTGCATCGTTGGTCTGAGTATCAAAGTCATTGGTACTAGCTGGATTGATATTGTCTTTCCTCCCGCGGCCATGGGAGCGATCGTTGCGGTCATCGGACTTGAACTTATGCCAACTGCCGCTACAATGGCTGGTCTAACGACAGAAATTCCCGACACAACTGCTATTACTGTATCGATTTTCACTCTTTTAGTTACCATTTTTGGTTCCGTAGCCTTTCGCGGTTTTTTAGCAATCATTCCAATCCTTATTGGTGTAATCAGCGGCTACGTATTAGCTTTTTGTATGGGATTGGTAGACTGGAAGCTCGTCAATGATGCTGCTTGGTTTGCATTGCCTACGTTTTATAAACCAATCTTCAACATCAATGCTATGGCCATCATCTTACCTGCATCATTGGTGGTAATTGCTGAACATATTGGTCATCTCATTGTAACCGGAAATATTATCGGCAAAGATCTCACAAAAGATCCAGGTCTAGACCGTTCTTTACTCGGGAATGGTATCTCAACGATCTTTTCCGGCTTATTTGGGTCCACACCAAATACAACCTATGGCGAAAACATCGGTGTTCTTGCCATCACCAAGGTCTATAGCACTTGGGTCATTGGTGGTGCAGCAGTTTTCGCAATTTTATTGTCCTGCTTCGGTAAGCTCGCCGCGGCGATCCAAAGCATTCCAGTACCAGTTATGGGTGGTGTATCACTATTACTATTTGGTGTCATCGCAGCATCTGGTATTCGTATTCTTGTTGAATCAAAAGTTGACTACAATAAACCAAGTAATTTAATCTTAACATCTGTTGTTCTAGGGTTAGGTGTAAGTACGGCCAGTGTAACCATTGGTACCGTCACCTTAAAAGGAATGGCACTTGCTACTGTTGTGGCCATTATCTTAAGTCTTTCATTTAAGGCTGTAGAATTAACCCTTAACAAAAATCAGCAATAACCTTCATTGTATATAAAACGATATAGAAAAAGCATAACAATTGCTGGACTTCATGCCGATAAATTGTTATGCTTTTCCTTTTGTTAAAAATACCGCATCCTCGCTAGACCTACTAGCTCTCATTTTCTTCTAACGGTCAGACGTTAGCTCTCATAAACGGTTAAAAGGAGTTATCACATTTTTTGTGATAACTCCTTTTATGTATTAAGATCTGAAATTAATGAACTGCAAATCAATTTCCAGTTCCAACGTTCTAAGTTTAGCAATGGCCTGCTGTAAGTCATCACGGTTTTTGCCCGATACTCGAATCTGATCATCTTGAATCTGAGTTTGTACTTTTAATTTAGATTCTTTGATTAATGTAATGATTTTTTTTGAATTATCTTTATCGATCCCACTTTTAACCGTTACATTTTGACGAACCGTACCTTGCGCGGCGGCTTCCACTTTTCCATATTCAAAACTTTTCGGTGAAATATTACGTTTAACGGCCTTCCCCTTCAAAATATCAATTACATTTTCCAGCTTAAAATCATCATCACTCGTAATTTTGAGTACTGATTCTTCACGTATAATATTGGACTTAGTACCCCGGAAATCAAAACGTTGTTTTACTTCCTTCATTGCTTGGTTTACCGCATTATCTACTTCTTGCAAATCTGTTTGTGATACAATATCAAAGGAACAATCTTTTGCCATGTATAATCACACTCCAACTCATATTCTTATTTTAATTTTTATCAAATTTGATTGTAATTTGAAACATACGGACAACTACAACTACAAAAAACGCCAAAGCACCACCAATCGTAAAGAAAAACGCAATCGGCTTCGATACAATAACCTCAGCTGTACCGACTAAACAACACATCAACGTCACCATATACGCTAAAAAAAGTTCACCGCATTTGGGATTGTTTAATTTAGGCGCCATAAACAACCATACGATAAATCCAATCGCCATGGTTCCCATGTACTGTGTGAATTCCATAATACTAAAAACATCTCCTATTACAAAGCTTATCTATCACAATATCATTGTTGGATACGTAATCCAACTCATTGTACATAATAGTAACTCTAAGTATAATGGAAATATCAATAAAAGAAAAGTGTAAAAGCAGGAATTCTAAGGAGAACTTATGACAACATTTATTGTACCACATAACGCCCTGCCACAATCCGCTAAAGAATTTTTACGTCAAAAAGAAGGTATATCGCTCAATTTATGGCGAAAGATCAAACAAAATGACGAATTTTATATCAACCATAAAAAAGAAATTCCTGGTTTAGCGACTGTGTCGCCAGGTGATGAAATCTGTTATACTTTGGTCCAGCATTCAAATATTGATCCCATCCAGCTGCCATTAGATATTTGTTATGAGGACGACTATCTCATCATTGTGAACAAGCCAGCTGGTCAGCTTGTTCACCCGACAACAAAAGAACGTCAAACAACACTTGCTAACGCTATTTTATATTATTATAAACAAAATAACCTACAGCTAATGTACCATCCAGTGCATCGACTTGATAAGAATACTTCTGGTCTTGTTTTGATTGCCAAAATGCCGCAAATTCAGCATTTACTTTCCACGGGCAATACGAAGCTATTTAAGCGTACTTATCAAGCCATTGTTACAGGCAGCCCAGCCAGCGATGCAGGTCTGATTAATGCACCAATCGGTAGAAAACCAACCAGCATTATTGAACGCATGGTAATCGCATCCGGGCAAATTGCCCGAACCCGTTATAAAACCCTCCAAACAAATGGTACCTATTCACTGCTAGAAATAGAACTTGAAACCGGTCGGACCCATCAGATCCGCGTACATCTTGCATATATAGGACATTCAATACTTGGTGATGATCTCTATGGCGGCTCACTTAATTTAATTGATCATCAAGCTTTACATGCCTGTAAACTAATTTTTATTCACCCTGTTACGCACGAAAATATCACCATCACTTGTGACATTCCACTTGATATGAAGCGTATTGTATCTACATTATAGCTTATTTTCTATTATTTGTAATTTTTTCAAAAATTTATTCTATTTTCTCTTGAAAATAATTTTATTTTACGTTATCTTAAGTTAAGTATGCACTACAAATTCCCAAGAATGTGGTATAATGAATTTGTTAGTAATATATATATATTTTACTTAGGGGGTAATAAAATGCCATTAGTTTCAACAAAAGAAATGTTCGAAAAAGCATACAAAGGCGGTTATGCGATTGGTGCTTTCAATGTTAACAACATGGAAATTGTCCAAGCAATCACAGAAGCAGCTAAAGAAGAAAACGCTCCTATCATTTTACAGGTCTCCGCTGGAGCAAGAAAATATGCAAAACATATTTATCTGGTAAAATTGGTTGAAGCCGCTTTAGAAGATACCAATCTTCCTATCGCTCTTCATTTAGACCATGGTGCAGATTTTGAAACTTGTAAATCCTGTATCGATGGCGGATTTAGTTCCGTTATGATTGATGGTTCCCATCACAGCTTCAAAGACAACATTGAATTAACAAAACGTGTTGTTGAATATGCACACAAACATAATGTAACAGTCGAAGGTGAACTTGGTCAATTAGCAGGTATCGAAGATGATGTCAATGTATCTGCTGAAAACGCTTCGTACACACAACCTGAACAGGTTGAAGAATTTGTCAAAAGCAGTGGTGTAGATTCTTTAGCAATTGCCATTGGTACAAGTCATGGCGCTTTTAAATTCAAACCTGGTCAAAAACCACAATTACGTTTTGATATATTAGAAGAAGTTGAAAAACGTCTTCCTAATTTTCCAATCGTTTTACATGGTGCCTCTTCTGTTATTCCTAAATATGTCGATATCATCAATAAAAATGGTGGTAAAATGGCTGATGCAATTGGTATTCCAGAAGATATGCTGCGTCAGGCTGCTAAAATGGCTGTCTGCAAAATCAATATTGATTCCGATTTACGTCTTGCATTAACTGCTGGTATTCGTGAACATTTATTTGCTCATCCAGATCATTTTGACCCAAGACAATATTTATCTCCTGCCAGAGCCTACGTTAAAGAATTAGTGAAAGCTAAAATCGTAAACGTACTTGGTTCTAACGGCAAAGCTTAATTCATAAATATTAACAAAAGATCGGGACGTTTTCCCGGTCTTTTATTTTCTATAAAAACGGCGGAATACATCGTATCATTACAATGTATTCCGCCGTTTTTATATTCTTATATAAATTTTTGCACAGCTGCCCCATTTAAATAAGTACAGCGCTGCCCTTGTGAAATACCACGTTCTTCCATTGTCTTGATAATCGTATCGCGGATTTTCCACCAGCCAGTATGCCAATTGCTAAAAAGTGTGTTTGCCTCTGGTGCCCGACCAATAATCCGTTGAATGACAATATTCTTATCCAGATATTCCAAAAAAGTAATTACACGTTCTTGATATTCTTCACAGGAAATTAAATTCAATAACCCCATTTGATATTGTTCAGCCATTTTAGTACCTTTAACAATATATAAAGCATGGAGTTTAACCTGATCGATTTTAAGGGCTGAAAGTATTTTGGCCGCTTCAATCACATCGAGAGCATCATCCCACGGCAAATTTAAAATCAAATGTGCACAAGTATCCAACCCATAAGATTTTATTCGAAGACTTGCATCAATAAACTCAGCTACCGTATGCCCACGGTTGATCTTTTGCAGCGAATGATAATTGACGCTCTGCAATCCCAATTCCAAACAAATATCAACTTTTTTTTCTTCTTTTATTTTTTGTAACATCGCCAAATATTTATCATGAATACAATCCGGACGTGTCGCAATATAAATCGCCACTACATCGTCCTGACAAGCCTCTTCTGCATAGTTTTTCAATTGTTCTATCGGCAAATAGGTATTACTGAAATTTTGAAAATACGGAATGAATTTTTTCGCTTTATATTTGGGAATAATATGGGCTTTATTAATATTAATCTGCTGTGTTACCGTCATATCAGCCGGTAAATTTTCATACCCTGCGCCGATCTCCCCGCAAAATGTACAGCCATCGATGCCACAAGCACCATCACGATTGGGACAAGTTACCGGAAGACCTATCGGCAGCTTATAAACTTTTTCACCATAACGATCTTTTAAATAATCGGAATAAACATTATATACCATGTGCTACAATCAATCTCCTCAATTTACAATACAATTTTCTGATAAGAAGTTTTGCCTTCAGCAAAACAAAACAAAATCGCCGTTGGCTCCTGATTTACTTTTCCTGAATCGATTAACGTTATTATATCAACCGCAAATACTTCAATATGATATTTTTTCTTCAAATCACGCCAGTTTGTAAAAGCATATGCTGAAATATAGGTTCCGGTCTCGCCGCCACGCCAAAAAGCAGAAGTTTCTTCTTGATATTTATCCTGATTCCATGGCAAAAACAAAGGTCGTATCGATCCATGATCTGCTAGCAATGCATCAAACAGTAAAAGTTGCTCTATATCTTGCATCGACAAAAAGTCCAGAGTCTGACAAAAATCATATAAATATTGATACAGTGACTTGGTCGTATGAGCAATCAGATGGAATTGTCTTTTTTCCCAATAGCAGGTCAATTTTTCATAAAAAGCAAAGGCATCCCTGCCCATCATTGAAATAACATACTGAATCGTATTTCTAAACCGACCCGCATTATAATACCGTTCGAAAACATCTTCAAATATATGCAGCATACGGATTTCTCCATAGGACATATACGTATTGGACAAGACCTGATATGGAGCCATATTCATAAATACATAACCATGTTCCTTTGCCATGGCAGTAATACCTGCACCTTTAAGCATTTTTAAGAAGCCAATTTGCAGCATATCCGGTTTTAAGGCATAAACATCATTAAAAGAACGAGCAAACGACACCATGTCTTCATTCGGCAAACCAATAATCAAATCAACATGCAAATGCATATTATGAAATCCAAGTATTGTTGTAATATTATGCACAATGTCAGCCCAATGATTCACACGACAAACTTGTTTTAGGGTAAATTCATTCGTCGACTGTATCCCAATTTCAAGCTGCACCCGCCCGGCAGGCATTTGTTTGAGCACCGCTAAAACATCCGCGTCCATATAATCTACAGCAACTTCAAAATGAAAATTCGTTTGACAGTCCGCTTGTGCCAAAAATTTTAAAATGGGCATAAAGTGTGATTTTTTTGCATTAAAAGTACGATCAACAAACTTGACCTGTCGTACATTATGGCGAATAAAAAATTTCAGTTCAGCCAGCACCCGCTCTATGTCTAAAAAACGGACCCCTTTTGTCGCACAAGATAAACAATATTGACAAGCAAAAGGACACCCGCGCGAACTTTCATAATAAATAATTTTATCGACTAACTCTGGCATAGTTTCATCATGATATGGAAACGGCAGTCTATTCAAGTCATGGACAACAATGGCATGTCCTTCCACAATACCACCGTTTCCGTCGCGCCGCGTAACTGCCTCTATATCCTCTGGTGCTTCACCATGTTTTAGTCGATCTAACAATGTATGCAGCGTAACTTCGCCTTCTCCTTGGATAACATAATCCACTTCAGGCATACGCAGCATAAATTCACGAGGTTCATAGGAAACCTCTGGACCGCCACAGATAATTTTGCAATTTGGTAATGTTTTATGCACCAATTGAATCAGTTTTTGCGTAAGATCAATATTCCATATATAACAAGCAAAACCAATGCACTCTGGTTTTGTCTCATAAATCTGTCCCAGCATATCTAAAAGCTGATTATTAATACTAAATTCCAATAATTCCAGTTCACAAACATCTTGGCAATAATCTTTCAAATATCTTAGTGCTAAAGAAGAATGCGTATATTTTGCATTCAACGTCGTTAAAAGAACTTTCAAATTTCCACCTCACTAATTTTACGATTGCAAATACTACTTCTATAATTATACTGAGAAAAAAATAATATTGCCAGCTATTTGATGATATAATAAATGACAGATAAAAATTGATTTCTATATAAACGCATTAATAACCCATCAAGTTGCCAGTAATGGGATATAGAATATTTAATGCAACTTATATAATTAAAGGAGAATCATATGAATTTACTACATAAAATCAGCTCCCGAATGAACTTATCTGCTAACGCTACAACGTCTGCTGCAGTTGTAGCAACACGTGATAAAATCGAAGCAAAATTCAAATGGAGCTTACACGATATTTATCCCGATGATCAAGCGTTTCAAGCTGATTATGAAAAACTAAAAGAACAAATTTTACACTTTGAACCATTTAAAGGTAAACTCCATAATGCTAACTATTTACTACAATGCTTCAGACTACGCGATGAAGTAGATATCAAACTCAGCTCTTTATTTGCTTATGCTCGTATGAATCGCGATACCGATGCTGCCAGTGCAGCGTATCAAGCGATGACAGCTCAGATAACGACACTGCTCAGTGATGCTGCCAGCGCGCAGGCATTTATTGAGCCAGAACTTTTAACATTACCAGCCCAAACCTTGCTTACTTTAATTAAAAGCAATCCTCCGCTCTCAACATATTCTTTTTATATAAAAAATATGCTGCGACAAAAAAGTCATATACTATCTCCAATGGAAGAAGAATTATTTGCGAAAACCAGTGAGCTGCGCCAAGCCGCCATGAATATTTTTACGATTTTCACAAATGCAGATCTTAAATTTCCAGAAACAATAACCGAATCCGGTCAAAAAGCCCCCCTGACCGAAGGGCGCTACAATCAACTGATTCGTTCAACCAATCGTGAAGTCCGTCACGATGCTTTCAAAAATCTATTCAATACGTATACATCTTTCCGTAATACACTCGCCACGATGTATAGCGCCAATGTGAACAGCACCATGTTTCAGGCAAAAACAAGAAAATACAATTCCACACTGGAAGCTGCCCTTGATAGCAACAATATTCCAGCTAGTGTCTATACAAACGTAATCGATACCATTCACAAAAATTTTGACAAAATGCATCGCTATGTTGCTTTAAAGAAAAAAGTCTTGCAACTCGATAAAATCCATATGTATGATTTGTATACACCGATTGTTCCTGAACTAAAAACAGTATTTCCGTATGAAGACGGTCTAAGTCTCGTTATTGACAGTTTACAACCGTTGGGGCAAACCTATATCAAAGATTTATTAAATGGCGTAAATAATGGCTGGATTGATATTTATGAAAACCAAGGAAAACGGAATGGTGCCTATTCTTGGGGCGTATACGGACTACACCCATTTGTTCTCCTAAATTATGATGACAGCTACAATGCTGTTTCTACCCTAACCCATGAGCTCGGACATGCTATGCACAGTTTTTATAGCATCCAAAAGCAAGACTATATCAACTCGGAATATACCATTTTTTGTGCGGAAGTCGCCTCTACCACCAATGAAAATCTACTTTTGGATCATATGTTGGATATTGTCAAAGAACCAGAAAAGCGAATTTATTTCATTAACCAATATTTAGAACAAGTCCGCACAACCGTATATCGTCAGTCACTTTTTGCTGAATTCGAAAAAATCGCTCATGCAACTGCAGAAAATGGTGAAGCCCTTACCGCCGATGCTCTTGAAACGATTTGGCTAACACTGAATCGTGCCTATTATGGTAATGATATCGTAATCGACCCTGAACTTAAAATTGAATGGGCTCGCATCCCACATTTTTACCGTCCATTTTATGTCTACCAATATGCTACGGGTTATGCCGCTGCTACAACCTTAGCAGAGCAATTACAAACAGAAGGTCCTATTGCTCAAAAACGTTATTTACAATATCTACAAAGTGGTGGTTCTGATTACTCCATCAACTTATTAAGTCAGGCGGGTGTTAATATGACGACACCAAAACCACTTGAAATCACCCTTGGAAAATTTTCAAAAAGGCTTGATGAACTCGAAGCCTTTTTGCTGAAATGATAATAAATAATAAGCATTACGTTTTATTCAAAAGAATACCTTGACATTTTATACCTGTTACGTTATACTAAGTTATAGTAACTCAATGAATTGCTTTTAGATGGCTTGTGTAGCTCAATTACCCAACCAACTTACCAGCACATTTATGGTGACTAATAAAAAATAGGAGGTTGGTTATATAATGGCCTACCAAGACGAACAACTTACATGTAAAGATTGCGGAACAGAATTCGCATTCACAGTTTCAGAACAAGAATTTTATGCTGAAAAAGGTTTCGAAAACAAACCTGCTCGTTGCCCACAGTGTCGTGCAGCAAGAAAAGCATCAAATGGTAATTCCCGTCCACAACGTGAAATGTTCACTGCTATCTGCAGCGAATGTGGCACAGAAACTAAAGTTCCTTTCAGACCTACTGAAGGAAAACCTGTTTACTGTCGCGATTGCTTCCAGGGCAGACGTTAATTTTTGAAATTTAAAAGACCTTCGGGTCTTTTTTTTCGTCCAAATATAAAAGTAAGTTATAAAAAGACGATGCTAAATTGACAGCATCGTCTTTTTATAACTTATTCCTCTGCTCTATTCTACTTTAGGTCCGGCATTTAATATATCATCCGGCATTGCACCTTTGAATTTTTCAACATTTTCGGCAAAACGTTTTGCCAATTTTTTTGCCTGGATCTTATAATCTTTCTTATTGTTCCAGGTATTTGATGGTTTCAATATTTCTGCCGGTACATCTGGACAAGATGCTGGGATAGCCACCTGGAAAATCGGATCAATTTCCCATTCTACCTCATCCAACTTACCATCGAGTGCAGCCGTAACCATCGCCCGTGTATATTTTAAATCCATTCTGCGACCTACACCATAAGGACCACCTGACCAGCCAGTATTTAAAAGATATACGCTGGTATTGAATTTATCGATTTTTTCACCTAATAATCTTGCATATTTAAGTGGTGACAATGGTAAAAACGGTTCACCGAAACCAATAGAGAAAGTTGCCTGCGGTTCTGTAATACCGCGTTCTGTACCAGCTACTTTACTCGTATATCCTGATAAGAAATGATACATAGCCTGCTCTTTCGTCAATTTTGAAATTGGTGGAAGAACCCCAAAGGCATCTGCTGTAAGGAAAATAATTGCGGTTGGATGGTCCGCAATACTAGGATGGACCGCATTCGGAATAAAATCAAGCGGATAAGCCGTTCTCGTATTTTCCGTATACCGTGTATCAAAATAATCTGCGTGTCTTGTTTTTTCTTGGATATGAACATTTTCTAAAACTGTACCATATTTTATCGCCCGGAAAATTTCTGGTTCAGAGTCTTCCGTTAATTTAATGCATTTTGCATAGCAGCCACCTTCAATATTGAAGATCCCTTCATCACTCCAGCCATGTTCATCATCGCCGATAAGATTACGATTCGGATCTGCTGATAAAGTGGTCTTACCAGTACCGCTCAAACCAAAGAAAAGTGCCGAATTTCCATCTTTTCCTACATTTGCCGAACAATGCATCGATAAAATCCCTTTTTGTGGTAAGATGTAATTCATTACCGAAAAAATTGATTTTTTCATTTCACCGGCATAACGACCACCACCAATAAGCACCATTTTTTTATCAAAATTTAAAATGATAAAAGTTTCCGAATGGGTTTTATCTTCAACGGGATCTGCCATAACACCCGGCATACAAACTACAGTAAAGCCTTCTTTTTCAATTGGTTTCTTTTCTGGTTTGATAAACAGCTGCTTAATAAATAAATGCTGCCAAGCAAATTCATTGATAAACTTAACCTGCAAGCGATTTTCCAGATCAGCGCCGGCATAAACATCGGTTACGTAAAGCTGATGATCTTCTGCATATTTTTTCATTTTTGCATATAATCTATTAAATGTATCTTCACTGCAAGGTGTATTGTTGGTCCAGCTAATCAATTCATGAACAGCCGGCGTATCAACAATAAATTTGTCTTTTGGAGAACGCCCTGTATGTTTCCCTGTCGTAACACAAAGCGCCCCCGTGTCGGAAAGTACGCCCTCTTGCTTTCTCACAGATTCTTCGATTAACTCGACTACACTTAAATCATATGCAACTCTACGTGCCCCAGCTAAAATATCATGGCTGGATTTTTGTCTCGATAAACTAATTCCCATGTCAGTCAACCCCTCATATCTAATAATATAGTCATAATACGATTACTCACATGTATTATATAGTTTAGTTTTCTCTATTAAAAAGTAAATCCCTGCTAAATTTTTCAATTTTTCAATTTATTCTCTATTTTCTTACAGTTAAAAATAGAGACAATCACAAGGACTGCCTCTATTTTTATCGTTATACAATTTATTTATAAAATTGTTTTTACAATATTTATCATGTCTTCCTGAGTACAAATTTGTTGGTGCAAAACTTTTGCTGTTCGTAAATTCGCTAAGCCTTCTGGAATCGGAGTCACATTATATTTTGCCAATGTATCAAGCAAATCAAATTCATCGGCATCGCTTCTATCAATCCCCAACGCAGCAAGAACACTGTCATTGAATTTATATGGACTTGCAGTCGATACAATCACCGTAGGAGTCGTATCCTTTGTTGTTTCTTTATATACATCAGCTACTTGCCAAGCAACTGCCGTATGTGTATCCACTATATAATTATGCTGATCATAAACAGCCTTTATTTTTGCTGCAGTTTGCTTATCATCCGCCCAGCCAGCCCAGAAAGTATCTTGAATCTTTGCCAGATAATCCGCTCCGACATTATACTTTCCTACTTCAGTAAGCTGTGTCATCCAACTAAGAATCTGTTTTGCATCGCCTCCGCCAATATGATATAAAAGACGTTCCAAATTGCTTGAAATAAGAATATCCATCGATGGTGTAATCGTCTTAAAAAAATCTCTCTGTCGATTATAAATACCAGTATGCAAAAAATCCGTCAAAACATTATTCGCATTGGATGCACAAATGAGTTTATTGATTGGTAATCCCATACACTTTGCATAAAATCCCGCCAGAATATTACCGAAATTCCCTGTCGGTACAACAAAATTAATTAAATCGCCAAGTTTTATTTTATCATTACGCACCATTTGCACATAGGAATTGAAATAGTAGACAATCTGCGGTACAAGTCTTCCCCAATTGATCGAATTTGCCGAAGATAATTGAAAGCCCTTTTTCTTTAGCATTTCATTAAAGGCTATATCATTAAAGATTCGTTTAACACCCGTCTGTGCGTCATCAAAATTCCCTGTCACAGCTGCCACTGCAACATTTCTGCCCATTTGCGTAACCATTTGTTGACGCTGTATTTTGCTAACACCTGCCCGCGGATAAAAAACCATAATCCGAATTTGATCTACATCCTTAAAGCCTTCCAAAGCCGCCTTGCCAGTATCACCCGATGTTGCGACTAAAATCACAATCTCAGATTTTTCGCCGGTTTTCAGCAATGCGGTCGACATGAGTTGTGGCAAAAGCTGTAAAGCCATATCCTTAAAGGCACTCGTTGGCCCATGCCAAAGCTCCAATATATTGTTACCATCGGCAAAACTTTTTAAAGGTGCAATCAAAGGTGTGTCGAATTTTGAATTTCCATACGCTTTTTCAACACATTGTTTGATCTCCGCTGGCGCATAATCTGTCAAAAATTTCCCCAGTATTTTTTCTGCACATTCCTGGTACGTTGCTGAAAGTAAACTCTTCAAAAAATCCTGATTAATTTTTGGTAGCGCCGTTGGTATGAATAAACCACCATCTTCGGCAATACCGGCAATAATTGCCTCCGCTGATTCTAAGACTTGTCCATTTCCTCTTGTGCTTCTATACTTCATTTAAATCTCCTCTTCTACCTTTACAAAATTAAATTTTATAATCCATCCATAATATGCTAAAATAAATACTGTTAACGCGAAATCGGATGCAGTTCAGCATGAACTGCGCGAATAAGATCCTCTGGTGTTAAAAGGAATTGTGCCCCACGAACGCCGGCACTGATAGCAATGATATCCCATTTTTTTGCACTTTCATCTAGGAATACCGGATATTCTTTTTTTGCACCAATTGGCGAACAACCTCCACGGACATAGCCCGTCAATCCTTGTACTTCCTTAAGATGTACCATTTCAACTTTTTTATTGCCGCTGACAACCGCTAGAGTTTTCAGATCAAGTTCACCACCTCCGGGGATACAGGCCATTAAAACACCGTTTTTATCACCACGAACAACCAATGTTTTAAAAATTTTTTCAACAGGCATGCCCACTTGGCTGGCAACATGAACTGCACTTAAATCATTTATATCGACGGCATATTCTTTAATTTCATATTTAATTTTTAAAGTATCTAAAATTCTTGCTGCATTTGTTTTTTTCATTTTACTGCCTCACACTACGTTTAATTAAAATTGGATGTATTAGCGGTGATACCGCAAACTAGTAATTATTATACCATAGATTTAAACCTAAAAATATAGGTTTTGACTATTTTGTCATCCTCAAAAACACTATTCTTTACACTATTCTTTATTTTTATATAAAATTACTTAATATTTCATTATTAGTGTAAAATAAAATACATAAAAGCAAACGAAATGAGGGTTCACCATGTTAAACATAGCCTTGGGACAATTTGAAGTAAAACCAGGTCGTCCTGACTTGAATACACGCAAAATGCTATCTATGATTCATGAGGCAAAAGAAAAAAATGTAGATCTCATCATTTTCCCTGAAATGTCCATTCCTGGTTATTTACTTGGTGACACATGGGAACAATCATCTTTTCTAAAAGATTGTGAATATTATGGTCAACAAATTATTCAAGCATCCGATACGATCTATATTATGTTTGGAAATATTGCCATGGATTGGACAAAATTCAACAATGACGGGCGAGTAAGAAAATACAACGCTGTTTTTACCGCATATAAGGGCAAGCTTCTTCCCCATCCGAAACTCCCCTACGATTTTGGTATAAAAGCACTTATGCCAAACTATCGTGAATTCGACGACACCAGACATTTTTTCAGCCTGCAAAAACTAGCAGCTGAATTAAAATGTCCCGCCGAAGAGCTTCTAGCCCCTATCGAACTGTGTATGAATGGAAAACTGCAAAAGGTCGGCACACTGATTTGTGAAGATGGCTGGAGCGATGACTACCAATTAGCACCACTTGAAATATTGACAAAAAAATATGATATTGATTTTTTTGTCAATATTTCATCATCGCCTTATACCCTCGGTAAAAACAACAAACGTAATCGTGTATTTGCCAAACAAGCCAAAGAAAACAAGGTACCGCTTCTATATGTTAACAACACAGGTATTCAAAACAATGGCAAAACAATTTACACCTTCGATGGCTCCAGTACTGTGTATGCAGCAGACGGCAATATAATTGCCTACGGAAAGCCATATGAAGAAACACTCATCTGCATTAACTTAGATAAAAATCACCAAACCCCTCCGATTTCCATTCAAGAAGAACAAGAAACCACCGCCATTTTTGCAGCGCTAACATATGGCATTCGCAAATTTTTACAAAATATTCACATGGAAAAAGTAGTATTGGGTATCTCCGGTGGTATTGATTCAGCCGTTGCTGCCGCTTTATATGTAAATATACTCGGTCCCCAAAATGTGTTACTGATAAATATGCCAAGTATCTATAATTCCAATACCACGAAAGACTTATCCTCTAAGCTTGCTAAAAACCTTGGCTGTAATTATGCGATTTTACCGATTCAAGAAGTCGTTGATTACAGTATTAAACAATTTGAAACGACCCCTATTATCAATTTAGCAAATTCATCCACATCGCATCTTCACGTATCATCTTTTATTGCCGAAAATATTCAGGCACGTGACCGTTCTGCCCGTATTTTAGCCGGCATGGCAGCTAGTTTTGGCGGAGGATTCACCTGTAATGCCAACAAAGCAGAAACGACAGTTGGCTATTCTACTTTATATGGTGATCAATCTGGTTTTTTGGCAGCTTTAGCTGATTTATGGAAAAACCAAGTATATGCTTTAGCTTATTATCTAAATCAAGAAATTTTCCACAAAGAAGTAATCCCGCAAGCTACGATCAATATCGTACCAAGTGCCGAACTATCCCATAATCAAGCAGTCGACGAAGGAAAAGGCGACCCTATCAAATACCCTTATCACGACTATCTGTTCCGCTCTTTTGTCGAGCGTTGGAAAAAAGCGACGCCGGAGGATATTTTACAATGGTATAAAGAAAATCGACTGGAAAAAGAAATTGGTTGCAACGCTGGTTTAGTCAAAAAATATTTCCCGACCCCACAGGAATTTATCGAGGATTTGGAGCGCTGGTGGAATCTATATTCCGGTATTGCTGTCGCCAAACGAATCCAAGCTCCGCCGATTTTAGCCATCAGCCGACGTGCCTATGGCTTTGACCATCGCGAATCACAGAACGGTCCTTATTATACGGTAAAATATAATAAGCTCAAACAGGAACTCCTGAACTAAATTTCACTTAAAATGGCAGGCAACTTTATTCAATAAAGTTACCTGCCATTTTTCATTTCACGAAAGCATATATAAGAAACTAGATAAATTGTATTATACTACTGCAAAAACCAATAAAAGCTATAATTGCTAGATAATCAATGAGCTGCAATTTCGTTTCAGCCATAAAAGTACGTTGTTTACTTTCCGAAAAACCTCGCATTTCTAAACTGACGGCCATATTCTCACTGCGCATAATCGCCCGAAAAACCATGGGTTTGATAATCGTCATATACCCAAAAATACGTTTTAGAGGGCTGCCTGTATTTTTATAACCGCGACAAGCTTGTGCTTCACGTACAGATTTACTCTCCTCCAGCAAATCAGGCACAAAACGAAAAACGGCCGTAACCATAAAAGCATACTGATAAGGAAGGCGACACTGCTTTACCAGTGCGGCTGTAATTTCCTGTGTTTTAGTTGTTATAAGCATCAGCAATATGGAAACAGCCATAGTTAACATCCGTAATGCTGACACCATAGCAATCGTATAGGAACTGCCCGCGAACATTTGGACGGCAAATAAAAGAGCTGCAAATAAAACAAGCAATAAAATTGCTTTACCGCCTTGATCCAATTTCCCACTCACTAGCACAACCAGCAATTCAAGACTGAAAAAAAGTAGCAATGCATTTATATTATTTGTTACTAATGCTGCAACAGAAATACAAACTGCAAAAACAATTTTCGTAAACGCTGCAAAACTAAACATGCAAATCCCTCCGCCCCTGCATTTTTTGATAAATATTTGCCGGAGTCATACAAAGATCCAGTCCCAAATCGCGGCTGATTCGAACTGCTTCCGGCAATTCAAGACCTAACTCCACGGTCTTTTTTTCATTTGCAAACAACGCTTTTGGCACACCATTGAATTTTATTTTACCGTTTTCTAAGACAATCAATGTTTTCGCATGTTCTGCGATGATATCCATGTCATGCGTCACAATCAAAACCGTCATCCCTTCAAGGTTCAGTTTTCGCATCAAACGCAGCAGCTTGGTTCGCTCTCGGCAATCCTGTCCCGTAGTCGGTTCATCCAAAATCAGCAATTGCGGTCGTACAGCAAGTGCTGATGCGATCGATAAACGCTGTTTGATGCCACGGGGCAGTGTCTGCGGCGACAATTCAGCAAAATCTACTAAATCTGTTGCCTGTAATACTGCCTCAAGCTGCAAGTCAATTTCTTTTCTACTAAACCCCAGCTGTGTCGGTCCATATATAATTTCTTCCCGAACCGTACTCGCAAAAAGCTGCCGATCTGGATTTTGAAATACATACCCTATATGTTTCGCCATATCTGCCGCTCGGAATTTCGTTACATCCTGCCCATTCATTTTTATACTGCCCGTATCAGCATTAAGAAGCCCCATAATCAGACGCGTCAGCGTCGTCTTACCACTGCCATTGCGACCAGCAAGGGCAATAATTTCCCCCTGTCGTATCGCAAATGAAATATCTGTCAATATTTTATGTTTTCTATCATAAGAAAAATCAATATCCTTTAATTTCAGCACGTGGTATCACCCATTTCTAAATAAATCTTCCACCGCAAGGGGATTGCTTCGGGGTATATTTTTTCTTGATACATATAATGTAAACAATCACTAACAGACCCGGCAAATTTCATTTCTCCAGCATCCATAACAATTAACCGATCTGCTAAATCTGCAACATATTTCAAGTCATGTTCCGCCACTAAAATAGTCGTATGATAGGTTTCATTAATTTCCTTCAATAAGCGGTAAATTTCAATGGCACCTTCTGGATCAATCGCAGCAATTGGCTCATCTAAAATTAGAATTTCCGCATGCATCGCTAACATAACCGCAATAGCCAAGCGTTGTTTTTGCCCACCAGAAAGAAAAGAAATCTTTCTTTTTTCCAGATCGTTAAGTCCTACCATCTGTAACACTTCCGCCCGTCGTTTTATGATCTTTTCTGCTGCTATGCCGGCATTTTCAAGAGAAAAATCAATTTCATCACCAATGGTTTCGGTAACAAGCTGCCCTTCATAATCGTCCATAACCATCCCCACTTTACGATTGAGTTCACTACGTTTCGTATTCAATACGCTAATATTATTTATACTAATTTCACTATCATATATATCATCAAAATAATCCATCCGCGCACCCGCAATCGTAAGCAATAAGGAAGTTTTCCCAGCCCCATTGACACCAGTTACTACAGAAAAAGACCCTTTCTGGATAAAGAGATGGATATTGCATAAACTATATTTATCTTTTTGTCCAGCATTAATATTCAAATTAAAAATTGCATTAGCAGGCTGATATAAAATCTGGCCTGCTGCCAGACCAAACAAAGCAACGATAAGGACCGTTGGCAGCATGACAAACAAAAAAACAGAAATAGGAATATCCAAAACAACTTTGGTAATAAAAACGAATGTACCCCCACTGATAAAAGTCGTAACAAAAACTAAAAGTGCTGGTTCGATATTAGCTTTACGAAATTTAAAATCAAAAAAATTTTTTTTTGCAATATAGGCACAAATAAAAGCTGCCAATGGATCACTGATGAGATTTGCATACGGCAAAGCCGCTTTTGATGACATCGTTGCGACAAGCCCTGAAACAAGCCCTATTCCCAAACCTTGTCCAATCGTTGGCCGACACAGCATAATCGCCATTGTATACATCAATATATTCCAGTTTAAAGATATGCCACCTATATTGGGCGAAACCATCCGCAAAATTACACCAATTGCCAATAATAATGTGGTTATGGTAAGCCACCGTAAATTACCATTTGCTTTTTCTCTAAACCGTATTGATTTTTCCTTCATTGCCTTCAGCCCCTTAAAATTCTTAAATACACTAAAAAAAACCTCTCGCCCCCTACGAAAGGGACGAGAGGTTACTATACTCACGATGCCACCCTTGTTGACTAAAAAATCAGTCTAACTCAGTCAAAGTACGAGACACTTGTAGATCACTAAACGCCTGATACCCGATTCTTGATAACGGCAGAATATTTCCGGCAGTCCCTACCCCGTAAAACGGATCAAAACTGCATTTCTTAGGTCCATTCTTCACATCGACTTGTATCGGACTCTCACCACCTCCGACTCGCTGAACTTATCTTCCTGTGAGTACTATTCCTAATCATCAAAATTACTTTATGAAGTTTTGTCTAGTATAACAAAATCATATATTTTTGTCAACAATGGCATAAATATATACTACATATATCCGCGAATAAACGTCAATATAAGCCAAACAACAATACCAATACCAATACCAATTAAAGCTACGGGTAAAGCAACAAACAAAACAAAAGCCGCAATTGCCATTACAACCAGTGCTATAACCAGTTTCGTTACCCAATTTGAATGTCCTATATTGATGTTTTTTACATAAACCTTTTGATACGGATTATGAATATGCATATACGGCTGGTCCGCCTGTTCATTGATCTTATCATCAATTGTAACACCATTATATGTTGCTTGTTCTTCTTGGGACATTACACGTACAGGATCATCCCCCGAGCCACAATAGGAACATTTTCCTGTCTCATCCATTTCTCGATTACATTTCGAACAACGCATGAAAGATCCCCCCCTAACTAAAATGCATATAAAGAAAGCACAAAGCCTTCTTCCGTTAAATACCTTGGATCAAAAACACGCAGTTGCAGTGCTTCTGCTATTTTCTTACAAGAAGTAGAAAATTCTTTATCTGATACAGCTAGTTTTTTCAAAAAATTCTTTTTATTAATAAAATTTACACCGTTGATCGTCGCAAATGAAAGAAAAATTCCAGCTGCGACAAACTCAGCTCGATCAGTTGACTTAAAGCTATTAAAAAAACTGCCCCACATTTTTAGTAATAAATCCGTAGCATGCAAGCTGAATTTATAACGTTTTGCCAACGACTGTAAAAGTAAGGTAACTGCTTCATCTGGTTTTTCAATCGTTTGCTTTATTGTCGGAAATTGATGCAAAAGCAATTCGGGTGCAACAACATTCACTTTAGCCAAATGAACTAGAATATCAATCGTGTGGCGAACCATAATCGCATGGCGCTCAAAAAACTGTTCAATATTTACTTCTGGATCTTGATATTTATACAAACACTGCTGTCGCATAATCTCTTCTTTAATCCGTTTTCGTAAAATAGTACTGGCTGGTATACTGGTAATATAATTTAGCATAACGACACCATCAAGGTAAATATGACCATAAAGAATTACTTTTTTATAATCATGTAATCCATAATCCGGTGTCGGCAATTGAATTTTTTCGTCCGTGAGCAAATTTGTGCATTCAACAACAGATTCATTCACCAAACGATTAATATAAAAAACGGTAAACTTAGCCCTTAGTAAATCATTCAGAATATGCTTTTCATCAGCCGTCAATACATCTTTTTTGCTTTCATAAAAATAGCGCAGCGGGGTACTATCATTCTTGACTAAATGATAATCAAATAAATAATAGTCCCAAAAGCCTAGCCAAAATTCTTCACCATCCTCATCAGGAACCACGTTAAATGGACCTGAATAAAGTGATAAAGCACGATTAAAATCAAAAGAAAATTCTTCATTTTTGTAATAAAGTCCAATTTTATTTAAAAGTTTTTCGAGTAAAACATTTAATTTATTAGCATCTTTTACGGACAGTTCTTTTGTTGTATGAAGATTTTCATAAAACTCTTCATCCGTTGATTTTATTTCGGGAATCGTAAATTTCTCTTCGACAAAAAAATATTTTTTCCCATTGCGCAAACTTTCAAGTTGTGAAATTTGTTTTTCTTTTAACAAATAACGATAAAAATCTTCTAAGTTCACAAAAAAATCTTTTACACTATCTTCATTAAGAACCATTGTATCATTGTTTTCGGCAATCCAAAACAATGATTTTGCATAATCTAAATCCGAAAGTTCATTTAAATTATATAGATCAATATAATCCAAATAATAAATAAACCATTGTAAATTTTTCCAGATACGCTTTAAATCCGTATCTGAATTTCCCCGCCAAGCTTTTTTGCGCAAATATTTTTCAATGGATGCCTGTTCGATAATACCATCAAAATCTATACATTCATCATAAAATAATTGAATTTCGTCATATACATTTTTCATTAATTTGAAATTCTCCTTAGTAAGTACCAACACTTATATGAATTCATTATAACACATCATATAGTACCTTTCTACTGCCTCAAACGGATTCAAGCAAGCCAATATAAAGCCTAATAAAGGAACCTGTATAAACTCTTCAGTTTATACAGGTTCCTTTATACTCAATTATCAATATAGTTCATTGAATTCGATTAATCTGAATGGTGGGCCTAAATAGACTTGAACTATTGACCTCACGCTTATCAGGCGTGCGCTCTAACCAGCTGAGCTATAGGCCCATTCATCTACCGCGATATCTCGACTCACACTCGCTTTGTTGCTAAGCGACACTCATCATACGCGATTTTTACGGGAATTTTTATACACCCACAAGTTTTTTAAATATCTTTTATTATTAAAAATCTGCAACAATTCTTAATAGCAGATACTCAAACAAACGAAGGCATTCCCTCAAAACTAGACAATGTAGAAAGATCAAATGTGTACGACCTAGAATGACATCCGACTACCGAAGTAGTCTTTGAAACTGTACTACAGTCTCGTGTCTCCTTAGAAAGGAGGTGATCCAGCCGCACCTT